>Ga0209415_10000678_pt1 | contig 63715 bp, 62 predicted proteins | sample PeaSoiSIISIP2007_FD_187696 | JGI IMG/M metagenome (GOLD analysis project Ga0209415, IMG submission 187696) | Peat soil microbial communities from Weissenstadt, Germany - SII-SIP-2007 (SPAdes) (version 2) | ecosystem: Environmental > Terrestrial > Soil > Wetlands > Peat | place: Germany...
TGGACGATCGCGAGGCGCCATTCGGTGCCGATGACGCCGACGGCCGCGAGCACGGGGCAGAGCGACGCTTCGCCCGGGGCGCACATACCGTCCGGCGCCCCGGAGGGCGGGACACGGCGGCTGGGATCACGGTAGGACATGGGGGACCTCTCGCCACTAGGAGGCCGGCGCGCCATAAATAGTTACTGTGCTATATCTCGTCATCCCAAAATATCTGATAAAGCAAGGTAACCGATTCGTGGTCGATGCCCCCGATCGGCGCGAACTCCTTTTCCCCCGCCCCGCCTCCGGCCGTCGATGACGCTCGATCCCAGCGAGGTCGTCCTCAGTGTCGAGGGCGAGGCGGCCCGGCCCGGGAATCCGCCCCGGCGGATCCGCCTGGAGGCCCGGTTCCGGGTCTCCGGCCAGCGCCCGACCCCGGCGGAGCTTGGGGAAGCGATCGCGTCGCTCGACCGAGACCTCACCGAGGCGGCCCGGCTCGCCGGATTCACGCCGACCTCACCCCCCCGGCCGGACCGGCCCCTGACGGAGCTCGTGGAGACGTACCGCCCGCGGCAAGCGGAGCTCGTGGAGCTCCTGCTCGCCGAGGGGGAGGTGACGGTCGGAGAGGCGGAGGCTCTCCGGAACTACCTCGCCGGCCCGGCGGGAATCGCGGCGGCGCCCGCCCGACCGCGGGACGAGGTGCCGATCACCGACCGGCCGATCGCGGCCGCCCCCCTGGAGAGCGACCGGACACCGAGCCGCGCGCGGCCCGTGTCCGACCTGATCGCGCAGTACCACATCGAATCGCTCCGTCAGGCCGGGGCCGTCCGGGCCCGCCGGCAGATCTCGTTCGAGGAGTACATGGCGCTGAAGCGCCACTTCGGCCCCGCCGAGGCGCCGACCCCACCGCCCTAGAACGCAAGCCGTCGGACCGTCGGCACGAGGGCGACGGCGAGCCCCGCGACCACGAGGAACGCGAGCCCGCTCGCCAGCCCGACGAGAAGGAACGGGGCCGCGGCGAGCACGAACCCGATCCCCGTCGCCCCCGCCGCCCGTCCGGTCCCCCGGAACAGGTAGTGGTTGGTCAGCGTCCGGCCGACGAGGTCGGGTGGCGAGGTCGCCTGGAGGAAGACGATGACCGATTGATAGAACACGACGTCCACTGCACCGGCGGCGAACCAGACGGGGGCGGCGACGAGCCCGAGCGGTGCGAGGAGCACGGCGAGGACGATCAGGACCCCCTCCGACACCGTGGACCCGATGAGCGCGAGTCCGAGTCGGGAGCGGGGGTTGGCCACGCCGAGAACGAGCGACCCGACGACGCCGCCGACGGCGAACGACGTGAAGAGCACCCCGTACGTCAGCGCCGCGTTCGGGCCGCGCAGGTTCGCCGCGGCGAGGATCAGGAGCGGCGGGCCGGCGCTGAAGAACGCCTCGGCCGCCGAGAACGTGCTGAGCGCGATCAGCGGACGCCCCCCGCCGTCCCGGAAGGCCCGCCAGCCTTCGACGAGGTCCGTCCACCAGGCTCGGGCGGCGCTCGCCTGCGGGACGAGGACCGGGACAGCGAGCGCGGCGGCCACGAAGTTCGCGATCCCGTACAGGATCGGGCCGGCGGCCGGGCTCAGGAGGAGGATGAGCGCCGCGCCGGCGGCGTACCCCGCGACCTGGGTGGCATCCGAGGTCGCCGACATGAGCGCGCTCGCCGGGAACAGCTCGTCGGCGCCGACGATCTTCGGGGGGATCGCGTTCGTGGCCGTCCAGGTGAAGTTCCACGGGAACGAGAGCGCGACGACGAGCACGAGCAGGACCGGAACGGTCAGCGCCCCGGTCGCCGCGAGGTAGCCAAGGAGGAGGGCGACGGCCCCCTGGATCGGGTAGCCGACGAGGAGGATCGTGCGGAGGTCCGCGACCTTGTCGATGACGGGGCCGGCGAGGAACGAGAGGGCGTACACGCCGAATTCGACGCCGAGGACGAGCCCCGCGACGGCGAAGCTGCCCGAGATCCGGAACGCGAGGTACGGGATCGCGATCGTGTAGATCGCGTACCCCGCGTCGCCGGTCGCCTGCGAGAGGAAGAACCACGTGAACCGCCGCTGCCGGAAGAGGCGGCGGTACCCGGCGAGCCCGGCCGCCGGGACCGGCGAGGCGATCGCCGGACCGGCGACGCTCACGACGGAGGCTCCGAGGGGGCGAAGGCGACGAGCAGGCAGCCGACGTCGGTGATCCCGGGCCGCATCGCGAGGGGACGCGGGGTCGACGGGCCCGTGCTTCCCGCCGCGTCAACGACGATCCCGGCGGCGCCTTTTGGGTCGGGGAGCGCGCTCGTCTGGTAGACTCCGACCGTCATCCCGCGGCGGCGGATCCGGAGCGAGGCGGCTCGCGCGAACTCGGCGAACGACCTCCGCTCGTCGTCGCCCTCCGGGACTTCGAGGGTCGAGGGCGCGAACGCGACCACGCCCTTCGACCTCGGCGCCCCGCCGGCGAAGGCGGCCGAGACGACCACGTCGGCGAGGTCGACGAACGAGGTGGCGGCCGTGGCGGCGTCCCCCGGGATTGTCATCGCGGCAAGGCGCGAAGTGTACCCCCGGTTCGTGATCGCGTCGCCCGCCGCGCGGAGCGCGTCCGCGGGTCCGGCGACGGCGACCGGGCGGTGGAGCTTCCGGGACGACCCGAGGGGGAGCGAGACGTCGGCCGACAACGCCGCCCGGGCCGGGGCGGGGAGGGACGCGAATCGCCCGAGGCGCTCGAGCGTGGCCCGGGCGCCGGCCCGTTCGGTGGGGAGGACCGGGACGGTCGGTCCGCCGCCGACCGTCACCCCCCCCTCGCCCCGGTCGACGATCAACGGGAGCACCTCGGCCGATCCGGCGGCGTGCGCCAGCCGTCCGCCGACGCCGCCCTGGCCGAGGACCCGGACCAGTCCGGCGACCTCCATCGCGGTGGCGCCCACGCTCCGCACGTCCGCCAGCCACGCGCCCCAGGAGGCGCCGTCGAACCCGGGCGGCGGGGCGGCGAGCGTCACCGAAGCGCCCGGGGTGATGAGGAGCACGAGCAGGTCCTTCTCCGTGAGACCGCTCGCCAGCTCGAGGACGTCCGCGAGCGCCGCGGCGGCCCCCGGCGATCCGGGCCGGCCCGGCGCCACCACGGTTCCGCGGAACGGGATCTCCGGCGGGACCGCGTTCGGGCCGGCGATGTACCCTTGCGTGAGGGCGCTCCCGAGCGCGTCGTGCGCCCCGAACGCGGCGGAGACGGCGGCGTGGCCGAGCGCGACGAACGCGACCTCGCGGAACCGCGCGATCGGGGCGAACCGGTTCCCGAGCCGGACCGTCGGGCCGTCCCGTCGGAGGGCGGAGCGGACCCCATGGTAGGCGTCGGCCCCCTCGACGGCCGCCCGGAACGCGACGGCGTGCATCGCGTCCCTCCCCTTCCCGTCCGACGGGGGACCGGGGAACGGATTCGCCGGGGAGCGGTCGAACACGTCGTCCCGACCGGGACCGGGAGGAAAGGTTTGCCGCGCCGCCCGTCGCCCCGCCGGCCTAGCCCGGCTGGAGCCCTTCGGCCCGCGTCGGCCGGTTCGGGTCGAGGAACCGCCCGGGCGAGAACAGCGCGGGGTCGAGGTCGGTCCGTTCGCCGAGCACCGCCTGCGCGACGCGCTTCGAGGAGACGGGCGAGAGCATGAACCCGTGGCCGCCGAAGCCGTTCGCGTGGACGAACCCCGGCAGTCGCGGGTCTTCGCCGATCACGGGGAACCCGTCGGGCGTGTCGTCGTAGTAGCCGGACCAGGCCCTCAGCACCCCGACCGGCGCGAGCGCCGGGACGATCGCGACGAGCGAGCGCGCCATCGCCCGCAGGAAGGCGGGCGACGTCGGCACGCCGGCCCGGGTTCCGGGGGGATGCGGAATCGAGAGTCCGCCGACGACCTCCCCGCGCATCGTCTGGCTGAAGTACAGGCCATCCGAGAGGCGGATCACCATCGGGTCGAGGAACGGCTTTAGCGGCTCGGTCGCGAGGATCTCGTGCCGGCTCGCGACGTTCGGGACCTCGAGGCCCGCGAGGCGCGAGACGTCGGCCGACCACCCGCCGGCGGCGTTCACGACGACGGGGGCATCGACCGGGCCGGCCGTCGTGGACACGCCGACCACCCGGCCGCCCTCGGTCCGGATCCCGGTGACCGCGACGCCGAGGGCGACCTCGCCCCCGAGGGCGCGGACCGCCTCGTACACGCCCCAGACCCCGGGGAACGGGTAGAGCGTGCCATCGGTCTCGAGGAACGTCGCGGCGAGGACTCCGTCGAGCGAGAGGGCGGGGGCGTGCCGCCCGGCCGAGGCCGGGTCGAGGAGCCGCCCATTGAGCCCCTCGGCGCGCACGCTCTCGGTGACCTGCCGGAGGCGTTCGACCTCCGCGGCGGTGTTCGCCAAGAACAGGTAGCCCCCCTGGCGGAACCAGACGTTCGTGCCGAACTCGGCGCCGAACCGCTTCCAGGCGCCCACCGCCTCGCGCATCAACCGGACCGTCGGTCGGGTCTCCCACTGCTGGCGCACGCCGCCGCCGTTGCGCCCGGACGCGCCGGAGGAGAGGAACCCCCGCTCGAGCACGAGGACCGGACCGGCGCCGGCCCGCAGCAGGTGGTAGGCGGTGAACAGTCCGACGATGCCGCCGCCGATGATCGCGGTCCGGTAGCTCCGTCGCTCCGGCGCGGTCATGGGCTCGGGGCTCCCGGGTCGGGGAGGCCGGCCAATGCGCCGAGCGACGTCGGCACGACCGGGGGTCGCTGGGTGATGTACCCGACCTCTTGGACCGGTCGATGCTCCCGGACCGCCAGCACGAGCAGCGCTTCCGGAAGACAGTAGCGGCCCTGGCAGAGGCCGGTGCCGAGGCCGGTGTAGCGCTTGGCGACCTCGATTCCCCGGTACCCCCGCTCGGTCGCCTCGAGGAGCTCGCCGAGGAGCACGTCCTCGCACGGGCAGGCGACGACCTTCCCGGGGCCCGGACCGGCCGTCAGCAGTTCCTGATAGTACCCCTCGAGCTCGTGGTGCGCCGCGTCGACCGGTGGCGTTGACGGGGTCGGCCAGGATCCGTTGGCGAGCACGGCGGTTCCGGTGGTCGCCCCACTTCGGTGGGCGCCGTCGCGGTCCCGCGCCCCCGCGGGTTCGCCGACCGCGTACAGGCCCGGGACGGTCGTCTCCCCGCCGGCCCCCAGCACCGGCCCGTACGCCCCGACCTCGGGATGCCACGTCATCGCGGCCCCCGCCTGGAAGAACAGCTGGGCATGGGGGAGGCGCCGGTGGGCGAGGATCACCGCGTCCGCCGCGACGTCGAACGTGGGGGAGTTCCCGCCCCGACGGGCGAGCCGCACCTTCCGGACCCCGCCGCGTCCGATGGCCGAGAGAAGGAGCGTCCGAGGGTAGAGCGGAATGTCGAGCTCCGAGCCGCGACGGCTGACGTCGGGGTCGATCGCGCCGGGGGCAACGACCGCCTCGGCCTGCTCGGGAAACCGGTCGAGGATCTCGAGGGCCCTCGGCCCTCCCCCGAAGACGACGGCGTGCCGGAACCCCGGCGCGTTCACCGGATGCATCCGCTCGGCCCCCTCCGCCGTCAGAACGCCGGGCCGGTCGCTTCCCGCGAACCAGAGACCCGCGTCGTAGCCGCCGGTGGCGACGACGACCCGCCGGGCCCGTACGTCGACGGCCGTCCCGCCGAGCGCGCTGGCGATCAGCTGGAACGGATGGGGCCGAGCGAGGTCCGGGGGCGGCAGGAAGACGGCCGTGGTACCGACGAGGGTTTCGCATCCCTCGACCGCGGGGACGCCCGGCTCCCGCTCGAGGACCACCGCGGTGACCCCGGCCGCGATGAGGGCGGACGCGCACGTCCGGCCGGCGGCCCCCGCTCCGACGATGACGACGTCGGTCGCCACGCTCCGGGCCGGGGCCATTGGGACCGGTCGGGACGGCGTCGGGAGCGAGCCGGTGCCGGCGAGGCGACGCACGACCGTCTGGTAGAGACCGCGCGCGAACGCCGGCCTCCGGAACCCCCGGAGGGTATCGATCCCCTTGGGGAACAGAAGGTCAAAGGCGGCGAGGAGGTCGAACCGGGCGGACGGCCACGCGTTCTCGACCGAGACCGCGTCACCGGGGGCGAACTCGGTCCGGCAGGCGCGGACGTTCGGGACGCCGTTCACCCGGACGAGGCAGTTCGTGCAGTAGCCGACGCCGCAGAACGGGGCGCGCGGGCGGTGGTAGCGGGTCGAGCGGGTCCGGAGCGCGCGCAGGTCGGGGACGGGGGATCCGCCCCCGGGCCGCGGAGCTGGCACGGGGTCCATGGGTCCGGAGTCGCCAGCGTCCGCGTAGCTATTTAGGCGGTACTCCGGGCGCTCCGCCGGACGCCTCCGGCGTCCCGTTTCCCTCGCCCGGGAGCGTCCGCCCGCGCAAATCTATAAAGTATAGAGATGGGTGGTCGACTCCTCCTATGCGGAGCACCGGCGGGTTCCACGGTCGCCGGATCCAGAAGACCGGTGGCTCGACCTACATCGTCTCGCTCCCGAAGAACTGGGTGACGAGCCGCGGCCTTCACGAGGGGGACGTGTTGCTGTTCTCCCCGCGCTCCGACGGGTCGCTGACGCTCTACGCCGACGAGGGACCGCGCTCGGAGGGCGTGAAGCGGTCGGTCGAGGTCTCGAACGACATGGACGAGGACCACCTGTTCCGCCGGCTCATCGCGGAGTACATCGCCGGCGCCCCGCTCCTCGAGGTCCGGACGCCGGGCCGGATGAGCCCGAGGACGCGGAACATCGTCCGGGGATTCGCCCAGCGGATGATCGGCCCGGAGATCCTCGAGGAGACGGCCGACGCGGTCGTCCTCCAGGACGTCGTGGGGGCGAACCCGCTCCCGATCCCGTCGGTGATCCGCCGGATGCACCAGATGGTCCGGTCGATGCAGGTCGACGCCATGGCCGCCTTCCACGCGCGCGACCCGCTGATCGCGAAGGACGTCGTCGAGCGGGACTGGGAGGTCGACCGGCTCCACTGGTTCGTGGAGAAGCAGGTGACGACGGCGCTCCGGGACGCCCGCACCCTGACGAGCCTCGGGCTCACGCTCCCGGACTGCGCGACGTTCCTTCTCGCCTCCCGCGTCCTCGAGCGGATCGCCGACCACGCGGTGAAGATCGCGGAAACGCTCGACATGCTCGGCAAGGAGGAGCCTCCGTCGTCGGTGGTCGATTCGCTCGACAAGCTCCACGCCATCGCCGCGAACGGGCTCGCCGAGGCGCTCGACGCGCTCGACACCTCGGACATCGCCCGCGCGAACGCGGTCGTCGATTCCGCCCACCGGGTCTCCCGGGAACGCCAGAAGATCCTCCACGAGCTCGCGACGAAGCGCGGGCGCGTCGCCGTCTCGCTCGCCTACGTCCTCGAGAGCGTCGAGCGCTCCGCCTCGTACGCGGCCGACCTCGCCGAGATCGCCATCAACCACGCCGTCGCCCAGCGCGACGCCGAGAACCCGGCCGGCAAGGCCGCGGCGCCGGCGTAGACGTCGTCCGAACCCGGGGGGAGACCCCCCGGAGCCCGGCCGGCCCTCGGCGCCCGGACTCAGGGGGCACTGGTGAGGTGGCCGGGCAGGATGTCGCCCATGTAGAACCACGCCGCGATGGCCGCCAGCGTCACGAAGATCGGGAACCAGACGACCAGCAGGTAGACGTAGGCCGGCAGCCGGAACCGGGCCTCCTTCGTCTCGTCCGCCGTTGGCGCGGGCGTGGGCCGCCCGCTCAGGGAGATCGGCGTCCAGGTCGGCCCCGGGTGGTCGAGGAACCAGTCCACGGCCAACGCCGCCGGCAGGGAGAACACGCCCGCGGCCGCGAACGCCCCGTAGAGCAGGAACGTCTCCAGCGGGTCCTTCGTCAGCCCAAGAACCCCGGGCTTGACGAGCGTCGTGTAGCCCCAGTAGCCGTACCAGGCGGTCATCACGCCGGCGACGAATCCGAAGACCCCGGCGTACTCGAGCTTGAGGCCGTAGAACGCGACGACCGCGTAGACGACCGTGACCATCGCGAACAGCATCAGAACGTCGCCGAAGAAAATGTTGTACGACCCGAGGTTGAACGAGGCCGGGAACGGCCAGGTGAACTCGATGTCCAACCCCATGGCCCCGGCGATGACGCCAATGACCCCCACGGGCACCGCGGAGCCCCGGAGGCTCGCCCGAAGCTTCGTCGGGTTGTTCTGATACATCGCGAGGAACACCTTGACGGACGTCCACGAAAGGACCGCCGCGCCGGCGAGGATCAACGCAACTACGAACCCCAAATCATCAACGAACGCCATACCCGAGCATCTCCCTGAGCGCGCGATAGCGGAATTTCGGGGATAAATGCTCGGTCGAGCCGGCTCCACGCGACTGGGCGGTCGGGGAGCCGGGACTCCCGGCCGTCCGACGTCGTGGCGCTCCCCATCCGCGCCCGGTTCGCGACCCGCCCGGTCGAATCTGTGGCCTCTCGCCGACCGAGGGCGAGCTTCGTCGGTCAGAACGTCACGGGGGCGCCGGACCACGCGGCGTCGAGGAGCCGGCCGAGCTCCTCCTCGGACGGTACCCGCGGGTTCGCGATCGCCGCCGGGGTCCGGGCCGCGTGCGCGATGGCGGCGGCCCGGCCCCCGTCCGCTCGGAGCCGGTCGACGCCGGCCTCCGCGAGCGTCCGGGGAATGCCGAGGGGCCCGAGGACCGCGCGGAGCCGCTCGGCGAGGGCGCTCCGGTTCGCGGCGATCGGCGGGCCGAGCGGGCCGGTCAGTCGGGCGTACCGGTCCCGCGCGCTCGGATAATTGAACTCGGTCGCGTACGGGAGCAGGATCCCGACGAGCCGGCCGTGCGAGAGAGAGGTGGACGGTCGGAGCGCCCGGGCGAGCGCGTGGGCCACGCCGACCTGGGCGTTCGAGGCGGCGATCCCGGCGAGCGTGGCGGCGTGGTGCAGGGTCGCGCGCGCCTCCTCATCGTCTGGGTGCTTGGCGATCTTCGGGAGCGTGGTGAGCGCCGTGGCGAGGGCGTCGTGGCCGGCGGCATCGGAGAACGGGTTCGCCCACTCGGAGCCGAGCGCCTCCAGCGCGTGGCCCAGCAGGTCCGCGGCGGCGTCCGCCCGGACCGAGGACGGGGCGGAACGGGCGAGGGAAGCGTCGAGGAGCGCCCAGTCGGGGACCAACTCGCGGGTCGCGACGTCGACCGGGCGGCCGTCGTCCGCCCGCAGCTCCGCCGTCCAGGTCGCCTCGGCGCCGCTGCCGCTGGTCGTGGGAATCGCCACGAACGTGGCGCCCGGACGGAGTCCCAGCTCGACGAGCGGGGTGATCGTCTCGAGGGCGACGTCCGGCCGGACGAACCGGATCCAGAGCGCCTTCGCGGTGTCGATCGTGCTGCCCCCTCCGAGCGCCACGATCAGGTCGGGACCCGCCGACCGGACGGCGGCGACGCCCCGTTCCACGTCGTCGATCGTCGGCTCGATCGTCACGTCGGAGAACGTCGTGACGACGACGCCGTCCGGCTTTTCGAGCTCCTCGACGACCCGCCGCGCCCCGGTCGAGGTCGCGATGGCCGGGTCGACGACGACGAGCGGCCGCCGGGCGCCGAACCCGCTGAGCGCCTCGATCGCGCCCGGGCCGGTGACGATCCGCGGGGCCGAGAAGACGCCCTGCATCGGCCGGCCCGATGGCTCCCTACGGCCGGGCGGCCAAGCCCTCGCGGCAACGGGGGCAGACGCCCGTGACGGTCAAGCTGACGCCGTCGGCGGACCACCCGTCGGGGCGGCGGTCGGCGAAGGCGACGAGATTCGCCGAATCCCCCTCGGACAGTTCGAGCCGGACGATCCGGCCGCAGCTCCGGCACACCTCGTGGCCCGTCGGGGGGGATTCGATGTGGAGCGGCGCCGGTGAGGCCGGCGTGGAGGCGAGCGGAGATTGCGACCGTCGGACGGCGGGTCCGGAGCTTCGGTGACGCGGGGCGCGCCGCTTCGTTGGCATCTTCGGGGTCCACTCCGGCCCCCTATTTGGTGGTCCGGGCACGACACCCCGCGACATCGATATGCGGGGCCCGGCGGTCGACGCGGCCGGAGGGCGAGGGCTCGTGGCGAAACCGACCCGACTTTCCCTAGTCTACGCGGTCTGGTGCCCGCACTGCGACCCGGTGTCGACCGAGCGCGCCCCGCTCCTCGCGAAGCGTCTCGGGGTCGCTCTCCGGATGCTCGATATCGACAGTCCCGCGACGGCGAAGGAGGCCGACCGGATCGTCGAAGCTCAGGGCCTCTGGGACGACGACTACGTCATTCCGCAGCTGTTCCTCGAGTGGGACGACGGCCGGGTCGACGCGATCCTGGTCGCCGAACGCGGGTCGCCGACGGCCGTGACCCGCGCGATGTGGGAGCGGCTGCTCGCGGACCCGGGCCGCCTTCTCGCCGCCGGCCGCCCCTGAGGGACGCGCCGGGAAGTTCCTTCCGGACGACGGCCCGCGCCGGGGACGGCCGGCCGACCACGCGGAAGCCGGACCGGAGGAACGGCCCGACGAAGCCGTGGTACCCGCTCCCCGGGTCGGTGCGGCCGCCCGGCTCGACGACGACCGGGTACGCCTCGACGGCCGACGCACCCGCTTCGCTCGCCCGTTCCACGGCCGCCTCGATGAGCCGATCCATCAGGCGCGACCCCCGGAACCGGTTTGGCACGAAGAAGCAGACGATCGCCCACGTTCCGGGCCGGCCCACCCCGCGGAACAGTCGGGAACGGTCCACGCGGGGATACCACTCCCGGGGCCCGAAGGCGCACCACGCGGCCGGTGCCCCGCCGACATACGCCAGCACGCCCGGGGGCCCGCCGGCCAAGACCCGGTCGTATAGCGCGTTCCGGTTGCCCGGCCCGTAGCCGTCCCGGAACTCCGGTCCGGTCCGGAAGAACCAGGTGCACTGGCACCCGTCGGTGGTCGCACTCTCGGAGAAGAGGCTCTGGAGGTCGGTCCATCGCTTGGTCGTGAGCGGGGCGATTCGGACGGGAGGGCCCTCGGGTCGCCGGCCGTTCCTCGGTTTCACGGAATCCTCCTCGGCCGCCCCGGCACGCTCCGCCGACCTCGGCTACGACCGGGCGCGCGGGCGGGGTCGCGGGCGTTTCGCTCCGGACCTCTTCGTCGCCGGCACCCCTGCGTCGACCCGCTGCATCGCGCGATGTTCGGCGGGGGTCGGTCGCCGGGTGAGCACGATCCAAACCCCGTTCGGGTCGATCGCGCTCGCCATCCACCCGGCCGTTCTGGACGGCGTGTATCGGGTACCGCGCGCACCGCCGCGGACCACCCGCCGGTACGCCCGCTCGAGCTCCGCCACCGGTACCGCTCCGAGGTCGAAATCGAGATGGTCGAGGGCATCGCCGGCCCGGAACGGTCCGTGGAAGATCGAACCTCGAGGGTACCAGTTCAACTCCACCCGCTGGCGCGACTTCCGGTCTTCGAGAAGTACCCAGAGGCCCCCGCCCCACGACCGGGTATCCCCGCGGCGGACCTCCCGAAGCCCGAGCGCACTCGTGTAGAACTGGAGGGAGCGAGCGAGGTTTCGGACGCGGAGGCCGGGGCCTAGGAGTTCCATCGGGGCCGCCAGCGGCCGGCGCCTCTAATCGTCTTTCGCCCGGACGCCGGTCGGTCGAGCGATCCCCCGACCCGCGGAAGCGGGTTCCGTCGCCGCGCTCAGCGCGAGGCGGTCCAGACGACCGCCCCCAGACCGGTCGCTTCGCAGAGGCCGATCCCGAACAGGAACGGAGCGAACGAGTCGGGGATGATCGGCATCGCGGCGAGGTAGGAGTACACGGTCAGGGCGCTCTGGACGACGAAGGCGCCGGCGAAGACGAGGAGCGCGAGGCCGAACCCGGTTCTCGTCTGGGTGTAAATTCGGCGGTAGAGCAGGAACAGGCCCCCGGCGAGGACGATGCTGACGAGGCCGAGCGCGACGCTCGCCTCCATGAGGAGGTTTGTCATCGGACGACGCCTCCGGCCCCGCCCGGCCGCGTCGGGGTCCGACGGCGGGCGGGGACGGGCGGCCGGTCGGGGCGCGCGGCCGGTTCGGTCACGGTCTCCAGGTACGCGGCGGTGGAAGCGGCGATCTCGTACGGCGTGGCGTAGGCGTCGCCGACCGGCCGGGTGACCGCGCCGCTCCGCTCGAGGAGGCGGAGGTGGTGCCGGACCGTACGGTAGTCGAGGCCGAGCGTCCCCGCCAACTGGTGGGCGTTGGCGGGGGAGCGAAGGAGTTCGTCGAGGATCCGGCGTCGGTTCGGGCCGCCGCGGGTGCCGAACAGGACGTACCACATCAGGGAGCGGAAGCCCGGGCTCATGGCGTGCCCGGGCCGAGCGGCCCGCTCCTTATCAGGGGTTCCTCTTCGCCCACGTCGGCCCGTCGGTCGTCCCCGCTCAGAACGCCGCCAGCCCCTCCGAGGCGCTCGGCAGGGCGGAGACGGTGTAGTGGAGCGTCAGCCCCCCGCTCGCGCCGATCCGGAACTCCTGGACCTCCGCGGCGCCCGCGTCGAGGACGACCAGGTACTGCCCGTGGGTCCCCGCCACCGCGAGGTCCGTGTCCGCCGTCCCCGTCGTGGCCGCGACCGAGGTGAGGAGCGTAAGCGCGCCGCCTCGCCCGACGGTGTACGACGAGATGCTGTTGCTGTGGGCGTTCGTGGTGTAGGCGATCTTCCCTCCGTGGGCGACCGCGACCCAGCACGGGGCGAGCTGGTTGTCGACGACCGTCCCGCTGACCAGGGTGAGGGCACCGGAGACCGCGACCGTGTACGACGACAGCGCTCCCGAGGCGGCGTCGCTGACGATCAGGGCGCCGTTCGGGTCGAACGCGAAGCCGTACGGCGTCGTGCCGTTCGAGGTCGTGAACGTCGGACTCCCCGCGATCCCCTGGCTCGAGACCGGGTAGGTGTCGATCTGGTTCGTGGCCTTCTCGGTGACGACGAGCACCGTTCCGGAGGGGTTGAACCCGATCTGGGCCGGGCCCGCCGGAGCGCTCGTGCTCAGCGGCTGGCGGGAGTGGGGCAGGGGAAGCAGGAGCCCGTGGTCGGCGAGCAGGAAGCCGGCGATGTTGCCCGCGACCGTCGAGTTCCCCGCGTTGAGCACTTCCACGAACGGGCCGTGGACGGCGAGGCTCACCGGCCCGACGCCCCGAGAGTTCGCGCGGTCGAGGACGGAGAGGACCGCCGACCCGGGGGCCGGCGCGTGCACGCCGAACACCGTGACGGTGTTGCTGCCGGCGTTCACCACCAAGAGGTATCGGTGATCGGTCGAGAGTACGACCGAGTTGGCGTCGGCCAGGCTCGCGCCGGTCCCCTTTCCGCCGGTCGCGAAGTGCCCGACGGGCACGAGCGAGCCGCCGGCCGCGATGTGGTACGCCCAGACGACGTTCCCGGAGACGGCGTTCGACATCGTGAACACGAGCCCTCCCGAACCGGCGGGCAGTCCGTGAGTCGGAGGCGAGATCGTCGTGGGCGAAGACGCGGCGGCGGCGGGTACCAGCAGCAGCAGCACGGCCGCTACGGGCATCAGCCAAAGGGCACTCGGTCTCGGCATGGTGCCCGCGGAGCGGCCAGGTAGGGGATATCGAAAGCCCGCAATCGTCCCCCAGTCCGGCCCGAATCCTGCCCGAGTTTCGCCCCCGGCTCGGGCGACCGCCCCACCCGGATGGGACCCGTAGGTGGTCGGCTGACCTGGATGGGTCCGGAACGGACTAGGTGAAGAGCGACTTCATCGCCGGGAACTTGGTGTTGTCCTGGTGTCCGAGGGACGGAAGCCGGAGGAGCCACTCGATGGTCGAGACCACGTTGAACTCGGTCACGTGCACCGTGACCACGTCCGTCCCGTTTGACACGGGCGACCGGACCACGAGGTAGATCGGTCCGCCCGAGACGGTGATGGTGCCGGCGGTGTACCCCCCGCCTTCCGAGCATCGGCAGCTCTGCTTGTACGCCTCGTCGAACAGCACGATCACTGCCGTCGTCGGAGCGTACGTTGAGGAGGCGTGCACCGGATGCAGGACGTACTTCGCGAGCCAGCTGTAGGCGGCGGCAAGCGAACCGTCGTGGGCGTCGTGCAGCATGTTCGGGGAGATGTACGTCAGGGCGGGCAGCGTGGAGCCGTTCAGCTCGAGTTGCAGCCGTGACGCCCCGGTCGGCGTGAAGAACGACAGGTCGTGGGCCGCGCATGTCGACTTCAGGTCGGAATAGTAGACCCACGGATTGTGGTGGGCGATGTACGGGTAGGCGTCGGTACGGTCGCACGCGGACGGCATCGACTCGAACAGCCCCTGCCAGGAGACCGAGTGGCTCGCCGCGTCGCTCGCGAGGTTGGTCGCCTTGAGGTACGTGACCCGGTCCGAGCCGCACCGTTGGTCGACCGCGCTGCTGATCGCGATGTAGTTCGGCGCCGACGGGTGGCAGATCGCGTATGCCCGGGTGGCGTGGGCACTATGCGAGTAGAGCGAGAGGAAGGCCGGGTTCGTCAGGGTCCACACGAGGTCGTGATTCTCCTCCATCACGACGATCACGTGCCGAATCGCCGTCGGGTAGGTCACGGCGGCGAGCGAGAAGTTGCCCGCGGATTGAGCGGGGAGGGCGGGCGAGGATTGCGCTGGCAGTGGGGTCGGATACCCGGTGGTCACCCCGGCGAGGCCCAGCAACCCGACGAGCAGGGCCGGAGACAGGGCGGAGACGAGGTGTCCCCCAGGACCGGACCGCTTCCACCGCGGCCGACGGGCGCTCGCTAGCTTGTTCCCCATGAGAGCGGGGCGAACCGGGCCGGCTCAGGAGCCGGGTGTCCGTCCGCGTCACCTCGCTTGTTGCGGATATTCTCCCGGCTGCTGTATAACCCCCGCACGTTCGGTCTCGTCGGGGGAGGAGTCGCTGCGACCGACCGGCCGCGGGCGACGGTCCGGGACCCGCCGGCCGGCACCGACGGTCATTGCTCGGCGGCGGACCCTGTCCGATCCTGCGCGGGCGGCCTGATCCCCCGTCAGCCGAAGCTCCGGAGCGTGGCCCGACGGACCAGGATTAATGGGCCGACTCGACGCGGAGTTCCGGTCCGCGACTCCGGGTGGTCTCACCGGCCGGGCGCCGGTTCCCAACCCGGCGCGAGGACTCGGATTCCGTCGGCCCGGAGAATGGGCCCGGGTCGAACGCGGATTTAAACGGGGCTTCTCCGTTGGCCCCGCGGGAGTGTCCATGGGCCGAACCCGCCACCGACTGATGGTCGTGACCGCCACGTTCGCGCTTCTCGGCGTGGGGCTTTCGGGCCTTGCGGTCGCCTCCTCGTCCGCCGCGACCACCTCGGTAGCACCGATGGTTCCCGCCGCCGTGTTCGGAACGACCCACCACCCGTCGTTCTACTGGTCGGGTTACGTCATCACGACGACCGGCGGAGGCGTGACCGACGTCCAGGGCAGCTGGCACGCGCCGGGGGTCGCCGCCGCCTGCCCGAGTTCCGCCCGGAACGCGGGGTTCTTTGTCGGCATTGACGGAGCGACCTCTTCGACGACCCTCGAGGAGATCGGCACGGCGACGAACTGCCAATCGGGCTCGCCGCAGTACTACGCCTGGTACGAGGTCGCTCCGGTCCGGGCCGGTACGTTCTCTCTCTCCATCAAGGCGGGCGACGCCATCCACGCGGAAATCCAGTTCAGCAAGGCCAGCAAGTTGTTCACGCTCTCCCTCAAGGACACCACGAGCGGAAAACACGTCACCCAGTACGTGGCCGACCCCGGGGCGCTGCGGGTCTCCGCCGAGTGGATCACGGAGATCTCGAGCACGAGCACGCGCCTCACGGATTTCGGGTCGGTGACGTTCACCAACGCCTCCGCGACGATCCACGGTCACAGCCACTCCATCAGCGGCTTCTCGAACCAGGCCCTCACGATGCTGAAAGCATCGACCACGACGAAGATGGCGGTGCCGAGCGCGTTGTCGAACGGCGGCAAGACGTTCAAGGTGACCTGGAAGTCCGCGGGGCCCTGATCGCGGACCGCCGAGGACGTTCCGCGAGGCCCCGACCCCTCATTCGAGACGGATCGGCGGCTCCGAGGGCCGGCCCGGTTCAGGGCGTACCAATTGGAAGAGCCGGAATACCAGGACGATGCGGGGAGAGGGATTTGAACCGCCCGGCGGTTCGAATCCCGAACTTGACTCCATGGCACGGAGCCTTCGTGTCCCGACCCAGGGTTCCGCCACTGGTCACCGGTACACCCGGGATCGGTGGTCTACTCGCTCAATCAGGATCGTGCGGGTCGAACGGTCGAGCAGAGCCAAGAGTCGATAATCCCCGATCCGAAGCTTCGAGTCCTCGGTGGCGACCAGTCGTTCGAAGTACCGCTCGGGGTCAGTGGCGGCTTCTTCGAGTTTCCGGACCACCCGTCTCGCGACCGGGAGGTCGAGACCCGAGAGATCGCGCGCCGCCGTCTCCGACCAGACGATGGACCAAGCCTTCAGAGGCCTAGCCGTCGCTTGAGCTGAGCGTGGGGGAGTGTCCGGCCGTCGCGAATTTCCAATCGGGAGCGAAGTAGGGCGACGCGGAACGGCTGAGTGTACGCCCCCTCCTCATCCCCCTCCGGGATAAGGGCAAGAAGCTTGGTGAGGACTTCGTCGTAGGACTCACGAGGACTCTGCTTCAGTTCGGCGAGGCGGGAGCGGGTCTGCGGGGTTAGCTGGATGGTCGTGATCATGGCCGATCCATGGTCTATGGCATCCATATAGCTTGCTATATGCATGAATGGAGCGCGTTGCGAGCTGGGTAGCCTCCGTAGCAAGCTCGGTTCAGCATTCACCGATTGACACAGCTAGAAATAATAGGAAACTGCGGGGAGAGGGATTTGAACCCACGAACTCCTACGAGACCAGACCCTGAATCTGGCGCCTTTGACCAAGCTGGGCGATCCCCGCGCGGGCCGGTTCTACCGGCCGCGAGATATGAAACCTTGCGCCCGCGCCGCGCTCACGCCGGGGCGGTCGGCACGACGGGGGCCCGTAGGGTGGACGCGTCGGTGAACGTCTGCATCGCCTCGCGCACCGTCGCCCCGTCGTGCACGATCGCCCGGAGCGCCTTCAGCATCGCCACCGGGTGCTCGGACTGCCAGATGTTCCGGCCCATGTCGATCCCCCGGGCCCCATCGGCGATCGCGCCGTGGGCGAGAGCGAACGCCGCCTCGACCGTGTCGAGCTTCGGCCCCCCGGCCACGACGACCGGGACCGGGCAGGCGTCGACGACCTTCGAGAACCCGTCGCAGTAGTACGTCTTGACGAGGTGAGCCCCGAGCTCGGCCGAGACCCGGCAGGCGAGCGCCAGGTACCGCGCGTCCCGCTTCTCGAGCTCCTTCCCCACCGCGGTGATCGCGAGTACCGGCATCCCGCACGATTCCCCGTCGTCGACGAGCTCGGCGAGGTTGGCGAGCGACTGGTGCTCGTGCGGGGCCCCCACGAAGACGGAGAGCGCGACCGCGGAGACGTTGAGGCGCAGGGCCTCCTCCATCGAGGTGGTGATCCTCTCGTCGGAGAGGTCCTCCTTCAGGATGGTCGCGCCGCCGGAGACACGGAGGATGATCGGGGTCATCGAGTCCGGGGGCACCGACGTCCGCAGGATGCCGCGGGTGAGCGCGATGGCGTCCGCGTGAGCGAGGAGCGGGCGGATCGTGGCGCCCGCGTTCTCGAGGTTCCGGGTCGGGCCCATGAAGTAGCCGTGGTCGACGGCGAGCATCACGGAGTTCCCGGACGCGGCCGGGAACATCCGGGCGATCCGGTTCCGCAGTCCCCAGTCCATCGGCGTCCTCGGCCGGCCACCCGGGCGGCGCCTCTTATGCGTTTCCCGCCGGGCGGTCCGATGAGCGGCCGAGAATGGGCACTCGGCGGTCCTCCTTCACCCGGTTGAGCACGACCTGAGTATTGGTCCGCTCCACCTGGGGGTCCTGGAGGGCGTGCTTGACGAACCGGTCGAGGTCCCGGCGGTCGCGGAACCGGCCGATGAGGAGCGCGTCGAAGTCGCCGGTGACGTCGTAGATCGCGTACGCCCGCGGGTCCTTGCCGAGACGCTCCTCGACCTCCCGGAGCTTCCCCTTCGAGATCCGGATGCCGATGGTGGCCGAGAGCTCCCAGCCGAGCGCCTCATCGTCGAGCAGCGGCACGTAGCCGCGGATGATGCCGTCGCGCTCCATCCGCTCGATCCGCAGCCCGACGGTCGTCGGGGAGACCTTCAGGTGCTCCGCGATCTCGCGGTGGCTGCGGCGCGCGTCGACGTTGAGCTCCTCGAGGATGCCGCGGTCGAGCCCGTCGAGGCTGGACGTCCGTCCCATGAATATCGGTAATTGCGCACGAACTAATTAGCCTATCGATTATTTCTGGACGCACGTCCAATTTTGGCGGCCAAGAGTTCATGTACCGGGGCTTCGTCCCGAGCGCCGAGGGGCGTCGGATGGCGGTCGCGGAACGGTCGGCGGTAGCGGGCGTGCCGGGAGTATCGAGGGCCGAACACGGCGTGCGCGTGCTGGAGGAGATCCGGGCGCGGAAGCTCCGCTGGGTCGAGCTGTTCTACACCGACCTCCTCGGCGGGTTCAACCACATCCACCTCCCCACGGACACGCTCGACGAGGACTCGTTCGTCGGCGGGATCCCGAAGCTCGACGGTTCGTCGGTCCGCGGGTTCCGGGAGATCTTTGAATCCGACATGATCCTTCTGCCCGACCCCTCGACCTTCGGCGTCGTCCCCTGGGGCGCGGAGCACGGCGGGACGGCCCGGTTCATCTGCGACATCCTCACCGGTGCGTCGAAGGAGGCGTACAGCCACGACCCCCGCGGCATCGCGCGGCGGACCAACACCGTCCTCGCCGACGCGGGATACGACCTGTCCTATTGGGGGCCCGAGATCGAGTTCTTCGTCTTCGACTCGGTCAAGCTCCTCCCCTCGGCGGACTCGGTCCGCGACGCCTGGGGCGGCTCGGGATACCTGATCGAGAGCGCGGAAGCTCCGTGGGCCGCGGCGGACGGCCACGGGTCGATCCGGTTCAAGGAAGGATATCACCGCGCCGCGCCGCACGACATCCTCGAGGGGATGCGGAGCGAGGTGTGCAACATCCTCGCCGACGACTTCCACATCCGGATGGACGCGCACCACCACGAGGTGGCGACGGCCGGTCAGGGCGAGATCAACATCCGGTTCGACGAGCTCGTCCCGGCGGCCGACCACGTCCAGGACGTCCGGTTCGTGATCAAGAACGTCGCCGCCCAGCACGGCAAGGTCGCCTCGTTCATGCCGAAGCCGGTGTTCGGCGACAACGGCATCGGGATGCACATGAACCAGTCGCTGTGGAGTGGCGGGTCGAACACGTTCTACGACCCGAACGACTCCTACGCCGAGGTCAGCCAGACGTGCCGGTACTACGTCGGCGGGCTCCTGACCCACGCCCGCGCGCTCTGCGCGATCACGAACCCGACCACGAACTCCTACCGGCGCCTGGTTCCGGGGTACGAGGCCCCGGTGTTCATCGCGTGGAGCCGGTCGAACCGGTCGGCGAACGTCCGGATCCCGTTCTACCACAAGGGACGGATGGCGGCGAAGCGCGTCGAATACCGGACGCCGGACTCCGCCGCGAACATCTACCTCACCGAGGCGGCGCTTTCGATGGCCGGCCTCGACGGGATCCGGCGGAAGATCGAGCCCCCGCCGCCCGTCGACGCCGACATCTACAAGCTGTCCCCGGGTCGCCGGAAGGAGCTCGGGATCCGGGAGCTGCCGGGTTCGCTCGGCGAGGCGCTCGAGTGCTTGAGCTCGGACGACGCCTTCCTGAAGCCGGTGATCGACTCGGAAGTGCTCGATTCGTTCCGGGAGATCAAGCGCGACGAGCAGCTGCAGCTCAACCTGCGGCCCCACCCGTACGAGTTCTACCGGTACCTCGACGTCTAGGGAAGAATCCGGTCGCGAAACCCCTTAAGGGCGGCCACCCGCTCGACCGGCGGATGGCCGCGGCCCGCCGCTCCGCTCTCGCCGGGCTTGTCGCCGCCGGGATCGTCTTCCTCCTCCTCGTGGCGCCGGGCCTGCTGAGCACCTTCGCCCCATCGTCCCCCACCTCCGCGGCGAATGGGCGCGTGACCCCGACGAGCTGCCGGGGCTGCCTGGGTCAAGACCGCACCGTGGTTCGGGGCGCCGGCGCGGCGGTCGGTTGGCAGAACGTGACGACCGAGCAGTTCGGAGACCTGCCCCCGGCGAGCACGGGGGCGTCGATGGCCTACGACTTCGCCGACCAGGAGGCGGTCTGGTTCGGCGGTTGCCTCGCGTCGGGCTGCGCGTCCAATCAGACGTGGCTGTACCGCAACTCGAGCTGGGTCGACGATACGAGCAATCTGACCGGCCTCGGATTTCGGTCTCCGGCCTCCCGTTCCGAGGCGATGATCGACTACGACCCGCTCGCCGGCGCGATCGTGCTGTTCGGCGGACACGTGGACGGGAACGGGGGCGGCGTCGGGAACCGGTTCTCGAACGACACCTGGGAGTTCGCCCACGGACGGTGGAGCCCGATCGGGTCCCCCTGTGCGACGAACGCCGCCGCCTGCCTCAATCCCCAAAGCGAGTCGAGCTTCGCCTTCGACGCCAATCGGTCCGTCAACGCCTCGGTGTTGTTCGGCGGCTGCTTCGCGTTCCTCGGGTGCACGGCGTTCGACAACGAGACGTGGTGGTTCAACGGCACGTCGGGCCATTGGCTCCTCGAGTCCGGCTTTCCTCCGTTCGGCGCACCCTCCGCCCGGGCGGGGGCGGCGATGGCGTACGACCCGACCCTGCAGGCGCTCGTGCTGTTCGGAGGAAATGCCCGGTGCGGCTCAACGAACTGCACGGAGTCGGACAGCTGGACGTACGGCGCCGGAACCTGGACCAACGTCACGAGCTCGTTCGGAGGGGTCGTGCCGGCCGGCCGGGTCGGAGGCTCCCTCACGTGGGACCCGGCGCTCGGCGAGCTCCTTCTCACCGGCGGCACCACCTCCCCCGCCGGCGCGCTGTCGAACTCGACCTACGCGCTCGTCTGCCGTGGGCCGAGCGCCCCGTGCAACTGGACCGGACCCGTTCCGGGAGCCGGGACCGGTGTCTCGGGAGCCGCCCTCGCCTCGAACTCTTCCGGTCTCAACCCGATCTCCGTCGGCGGAGCGACCGCGTCGGGATTGGTCACGAACGCGACGTGGACGTACTCCGCCGTGCCCGACCTGAACGTCGGGGTCGTCCCCTCGACGCCGGAGGTCGGTCGTCCCGTCGACCTCAACGTCTCCGCCGTCGGCTCGGTGAACGCCACCATCCGGGTCCTCTGGGGGGACGGCACGTCCGTCCGGTCGACCCCGGGCCTGATCCCGCACACCTACCTGCAGCCGGGGGTGGAGAACGTCACCGTCGCCGTCATCGACCCGAACGGTTCGGCGAACGTCCACGACCTCCAGCTGATCGTCCACGCCGGGCCGGCCGTGACGATCGTCGTCCTCTATCCCGGCGTCGACGTGGGCGCTTCGGACACGTTCACCGCCGCGCCGGTCCTCGGCAACGGGACGACCCCGTTCAACATCACCTGGAACTTCGGCGCCGGGCCGGTCGAGTACGGCGCGTCGGTCGTCCATACGTTCCCGGCCGCGGGGAACCAGACCGTCGTCGCGAGCGTCGTCGATGCGCTCGGGCTCCGGACAGAAGGGTCCGTGAACGTCTCCGTCGCCCCAGACCCCGCGGTGGCGATCGTCCCGGAGTATGTCGTGAACGGACGGGCGGTCGCCGACTCCGGGGTGTCCACCTCGCTCCTCGCCCGGGTCACCGGAGGCACGGGACCGTTCAACTTCACGTGGGAGTTCGGCGACGGGAGCGACGGGTTCGGACCCGGACCCAGCCATTCGTTCGGGGGGGCGCCGGCCGTGCGGGCCGTCTCGGTCTCGCTCGCCGACTCGGGCGGCGGTTCGGCAAACGGAGCCGCGACGGTCTCTGTCGCGTCGTTCCCGACCGTATCGGCGATCTCCACCTCCCCCGCAATCCCGACGGCCGGAGGTACGGTCGGGTTCGCCGCCACCGTCGCGGGCGGCGTACCCCCCGGGACGATGAACTGGACGTTCGGCGACGGGCACGTCGGCACCGGGCTCGACCCGAATCACTCGTACGGATCCTCGGGCACGTTCACCGCCACCGCGTGGTGGAACGACAGCGCCGGGGGATCCGCGGTCCGGTCCGTGAACGTCACGGTCGCGCCGTTCGTCTCCTCGCTCACGGGGTTCCTGCTGAACCCGCTCGTGCTGAGCGGGATCCTGATCCTCGCGGCGGCCGCCATCGCCCTGTACGCCCGGTCGCGTCGCCGGCGACCGCCCGAGAGCGGACCATCGGAGCCGCCGGCCGACGGCCCGACGGACCCGCCGGCGCTCGCCCCTCCGGCGGGTCCGTAGCCCCGGCGTCCGGAGGCGACGGGTGCCGGCGATCACCTGGGTCCGCGGGCGGATCTTCACGGGCCGGCGCCTCGTCGAAGCGGTCTCCGCCGAGGACGGTCGGGTCGTCGCCTCGGGGCGATTTCGGACGGTCCGGCGATCGACTGCTACGGGCGCCGAGCGGGTCGACCTGGGTGGTCGCCTCGCGGTCCCCGGGCTGACCGACTCCCACCTCCACCTGTCCGCGCTCGCGCGGGCCTCCGTAACGCTCGATCTGACCGGATGCCGGTCGATCGTCGAGATGGGCCGGAAGCTCCGGGCTTGGTCCGTCCGCCACCCGAACGGACCGGTCGTCGGGGCCGGCTGGGACCAGGAGCGGCTCCGAGAGCGCCGATACCCGACGGCCATCGACCTGCAACGCTGGGCGCCCGACCGGCCGGTCGTTCTCGAGAGGGTGTGCCGGCACGCCTCATTGGTCAGCGAGGGCGTGCTCGCCGAGGTCGGAATCGACGGCGACACCCCCGACCCGCCGGGAGGACGGATCGGACGCGACGCGACCGGCCGACCCAACGGGCTCCTGTTCGACAACGCCCTCGAGTCGCTCAGACCGTGGAGCGAACGGGCGTTCCCCCCGACCGCCCGCGAACTCGAACGGCTCCTCGACCGCGCCGCGTCGTTCGGCCTGACGACGCTGGCTCCGATGAGCGCCTCCGCCTCGGAAGCCGAGGCGCTCGGCCGCATCGCCCGCCGCCGCCGGCTGCCGGCGCGTCTCGCGATCTACCTGCGGGCGGAGGCCCACGGGAGGTTCGTCGCGCTCCGGAGGCGCGCCGCGACCGGCTCGACGAGGCTCGTAGGCCTCAAGGTCGTCGCCGACGGGGCGTTCGGACCGCGAACGGCGTGGCTGCGGACCCCGTACCGCGACCGGCCGAAGGAGTCCGGTTTCCGGCTCCTGTCGGAGGAGGCCCTGACCGAGCTCGCGGTCGAAGCCGAACGACTGGGCGCCGGGCTCGCGGTGCACGCCATCGGCGACCGGGCCCTCCTCGGCGCCCTGCGAGTGTTCGCCCGAAGCCGCCCGACCATCCGACCGCGCGTCGAACACGCCTCGCTAATCCCCCCCGACCTCCTCGCCCGGCTCGACCGGGTCCGCCCCCACCTCGTCGTCCAACCCGGATTCGTCCCGAGCGACGCGTGGATCGTCGACCGGCTCGGGGCCCGGCGGGCGCGCTATACGTACCCGTTCCGGACACTCCTCGCCCACGGCCACGCCCCGGTCGCCTCGAGCGACGCGCCGGTCGAACCGCTCGACCCGTGGGTGGGGATCGCGGCCGCGATGGCCCCGCGACGGACCGGGGCGCCCGAGTCCGTCGATGCCGCGTCGGCGATCCGGATGTACTCGGAGAACGCCGCCGCCGTGCTCGGCTGGCCCGGTCTCGGGAGCCTCGAGGTCGGCGGGGTCGCGGACCTCGTCGAATGCGGGGGCCTAGACCTCACCCGAGTCGCGTCCGCCGGGGCGAGCCGGGTCCGCCGAGTCTGGCGGGAGGGCGCGCGGGTCGGACGCCGCCGCGGCGCCGGCGAACGATAAGAGCCTCGCGACGTGCTATCGCCCGATGGCCGAGCCGGAGGGGGTGCCGACGTTCAAGACGTTCTCCCCGACGATGCGCGTGGACGTCCTCGTCTCCGACTGGCGGAGCGAGCTCGACCCCGCGCTCCCGCACGAGGCCAAGGAGGCCGCGCTCTACGGCCGCGCGTGGGAGGCGTACCAGGAGGGGGACTACGGGTTCGGCCTGTGGCTCTGGCACGAGTCCGACCGGCTGCAGAACGCGTTCAACGGTTCGGTCCGCGACGTGACCCGCGTCGTCGGCCCAGGACGGTACTTCGGCTTCTCGCACCGGCGGGCCGTCGCCGAACGGGTCCCGCTCGAGAAGGTGTACCGGCCTCGGAAGGGCGACATGAGCACGCCGCGAACCGACGCCTACGTCCTGCCGCAGTACCAGCTCCTTTGCGTCTACCTCGTGAAGGCGCGCGACGGCGACCCGAAAACGAAGGCGCTGCTCGAGATCTCCCTGGGCGAGCTCGAGGAGCGGCGCCGGGCCGACCGGTTCATTCCCCACTTCGAGACGTTCCGGCGGCTGTTCGAGCGTCCCGCGGCCCCGGCGGCGGCGGCCGTCGGCCCAGCCCCCGCTCCCCCGAGCGCCACTCCGCCGGACCCGGTTCCCGCCGCGACTCCCCCGAAGCGGAAGTCGCGAACCAAGCCGTCTTAGGCCGGGCGCCCCGTCCCCGGCCACGGCGCGTTGGCTGGTCCGGTTCGGGTACGACGGCCGCCGGTTCTACGGCTGGGCGCGCCAGCCGGGCTTGCGCACCGTCGAGGGCGAGATCCTGCGCGGCGCCGCGGCGGCGGGCGTCTTCGGGAGCTCCCGGGCCGCGGTCGACGTGGCGAGCCGGACCGACCGCGGGGTGAGCGCCCGGGGCAACGCGCTCGTGCTGACCTCGGCCCTCGCCGGCCGGGCCCTCCTCGGCGCGTTGAACGGGATCACCCCGGAGATCTTCTTCTCCGCCGCGGCCGAGGTCGACGACTCGTTCCGGCCGCGCGCGGCCCGCTCGCGGGAGTACCACTACCTCGAATCCGAACCGGTCGGGCCGGCCGCGGCGTACCGGCGGGCCGCGGCGCTCGCCGTCGGCGACATCGACGTCCGGTCGTTCGGCCGAGGTCTTTCCGCCGACCGGCCGGTCGTCCGGAGCGTCCGGAGGTTCGACGTCCGTCCGGCCGAGTCGGGCCTAAGCCTCGAGATCGAGGCGCCGTCGTTCGTCTGGGGGATGGTCCGCAAGCTCGTCGCGGCGACGCGAGACGTCGTCCGGGGAACCCTCGGGACCGACGAGTTCCAGGCGGCGCTCTCCGGGGAGCACCGGCTCACGCTCCCGCTGGCGGAACCGGAGCCGCTGATGCTCTGGAGCGTGGAGTACGACCGGCCCTGGACCGTGACGGTCGACCCGTTCCGGGTCCGGCGGTCGGCGTACTTCGCAAGCGAGCGGCGGGTGGCCCGGGAGCGCGCGCTCCTCCTCGATTCGCTTCGCGCGACCCCGGACCCCGCGGCCGAAGCGTCTATCGCCCGGCGCCCGCCATCCCGGGCCGGATCCGGATGAACGTCGACTTCGCCCCAATCGAGACGGTCGTCGCCGCGATCGGGACCCTGGCCGTGGGCGGCGCGTTCGCGCTTCGGATCCTCCGGCTCTCCGAGGGAGCCGAGTCGGGGACGGCCACGGCCGCCATCCTCCGGGCCTCGCCCGCGATCATCGCCACGTTCGTCCTGCTCCTCGTGGGCCGGGCCCTCGGCGGCAGCACGAACGGCTCGCCGTTCGACCTCGGGCTCGTGGTCGGTGCGATCGCCGCCTTTGCCCTCCTCGGGCTGAACGGCGCCGGCGAGGTCCCCGACGGGCCGGAGCCGGCCGAGCGGGCGCTTCCGGTTTCGACGGTCGCTGTCGGACTCGGAGCTTCGGGTCTCGCGATCCTCGCGGTCCTCTCGGTGCTCCTCCTCGGCGGTACGGGCCCGGCGGCCCTGCTCGGGGTCGCCGTCGGTCCCGGCCTCTTGCTCCTCCTCGGTGAGCCGGCGTCGCGCCTCGACCCGCGACTCCGGTTCGCCGCCCTGGTCGCGGCCCTCGCCGCGGCCACGGCCGTGGTCCCCGACATGGTCGTGCTCCGGACGATCGTGCCCGACGCGCTCCTCCTGCCGCTCCTCGTCGCCGCCCTCGGGACAGCGGCGGGACTCGTCGGCCTACTCTTCGACCGGATCGAGGGACCGTACCGGCTCGGGGCCCCGGCGGCGGCCCTCACCGCCGTCCTGCTCTCGGCCGCAGCCGTCGCGCTCTGGATGCCGGGGAACGCCGAGGTGACGGTCGTCGTGTTCGCCGGCTGGCTCGCCTCGGTCGGCTCGATGTACGTCCTGCGGCTCGCGGTGTTCGAGCCGGCGGAGGCGGAAGCGTCCGTCCGCGCCGGCGTCGCCCTCGGCGTCATCGGCTCGCTCGCCCGGGGGCTGCGCTCGGTGGGGGCAGGGGTGCTCGTCGTCGCCGTCCCGACCTTCGTCGCGTACGAGGCGATCGTCGCCTACTCCCCAGAGGGCGCGTTCGGCGTCGTCCTGGCCGGGGTCGGGGCGACGTCGGCCGCGGCCGTGCTGGCGACGCTCCGGGTCAGCTCCGGGCCCTCCGGGGGGCCTCGTCGCGTCCCGGAGATCCTCGACGCCACGGCGGCGGGGTGGGCCGGGCTCGGCGCCGCCCTCGCGCTTCCCTACGTGATCCCGGGGGTGGCGGGGATCTCCCCGGCGGTCCTCGGGCCCGCCCTCGGCCTCGGGTCGCCCGCGACCCTCGGTGGCCTCGTCCTCGGGGCGCTCGTGCCGTTCCTCCTCGCCTCGGTGCCGGGACGCCCGGACACGCGCCGGCCCTTCGCCCCCGGCCGTCGCTGGGCGGCCGCGGGCGTGTCGGTGGTGGTCGTCGTCGTTGCGGCGCTCGGGCTCGGTCCGGCCGCCCTCGTCGGGCTGGTCCTCGGGGCCGCCCTGACGGGCCTGCCCCTCGGGATCTTCTGGGCGGCGACCCGCGAGGCCGCCGCCTCCCTCCAGGTCGGGGTGTCGCCGGGGTTCCCGAGCCGCACCGCGCTCGCGGCGGCGTTCGACCCCGGAACCGGATGGCGGGCCGCGGCAGCGGGGATCGCTCTCGCGATCGGCGTGCTGGCGGTCGTCGCGGTCGCGCTCCCGACCGCCGGGGTCCTCGGGCTCTAGCCGCCCGGCGCGGCCGACGCGGCGGACTGGGGCGCCGAGACGGGGAGCTTGCGGGGCGGGCGACGCCGGAGCCACCACGCGACGACCACGGGGATCGCGACGGCCGCGGCCAGCAGCCCCACTTCCTCGGGGGGGAACGCCGAGGGCGTCACGGTCGGGTCGACCGTGGGTGGGGGAACGTTCCATCCCCAAACGTCCGACACGACCGTCGCATTGGCGACCGCCTCTCCACCGAACAGAATGGCGTAGTCGACGATCGAGTCGAAGTAGAACCCCGCACCGATCCGGGCCGGAGGGCTTCCGGAACCGCCTGCGGAAAGGGCCGTCCAGTGACCGCCGGCGAACTCGAAGGTGACCCCCCCGGCGTCGCCCTCGTAGACGACGACGCCCGCGGTCCGGGGATCGAAGGTGCCGACGGGGGCCGCGCTCGCCGGGGGGGTCGGCTCCGCCCCGGGGAGCTCCCGCCATTGGCCCGCGGCGAACTCCCAGCTGTCGTTGCGCGGGCCGGTCGCGGAGGCCCCCCCAAACAGGAGGACCGCGCGCTCCGCCGGGTCGTAGGCGAACACGGGCCCGGTCCGGGCGAGCGGGGAGGTCGAAGTCGGGAGGAGCGACCAGGCGCCGCCGAGGAACTTCCACGTCGAGCCGTTCCCCGCCGGGTCGTACAGGACGACGTATCCATCGGCGGCGTCGTACGTGAGGACCGCCCCGGCATGGGCGGGCGGGCCACCGCTCGACGAGGGGACCTCGACCCAGTTCGTCAGGTTCCGGAGCTCCCACGTCTCGCCGGACGCCGAGTGGTTGGCGAAGACTCCCCCGAACATCACGAACACGCTGTCGGGCCGGTCGTACACGATCGTCGCGCCGATGAGGGGCGGCGGCGTTCCGACGACGTGGTCGGAGAAACCCGACCATTCCCCCGGGAAGTCGCCGTCGTTGGCGAAGGTATCGTTGAGCGCCGCGCCCCCCGGTCCCTCGCCGCCGTAGACGACCCCGAGCGTGCCGGTGACGTCGAAGGTCACGGCCGGGAACGCCCGCGCGCCCGGTTGCTCGTCGCGCTGGGGAGGGGTCGACGACCAGTGACCCCCCGAGATCGCACCGGCGTCCGTCCGAACGAGGAGGCTCGCTCCGCGGACCGGGGCGGCCGCCGCCGTCCCGACCAGGAGGGGTACGATCAGGAGGGCCACGAGAAGGTTGCCTCGGAGGCCGTGCGGACGTCCGTCGAGCCCGTGCCGGCCGCGGGTCGTCATTGAACACTACTGTGCGCGGGCTCTCCCGTAAGAGACTTTCTGGGGACGACCGAGTCCGCGGACCCCACCGGTCTCGTCCGGACCCGGCTTCGCGCCGGAAGGAGAGGGTTGATGACCGAGGAGCCCGTAGCTCGCCCGCCTCCCCCGAGGCGAAGGAACGGTATGCGTCGCAATCTGTCGGCCTTGATGCTCCTCGTGTCGATCGTCGTCCTACCCGCCGCCGTCGCGGCGACCATGGTGGTCACACCCGTCGTCACCCCCGAGAACGCGCTCTTCCTCTCCGGCCCCCACCCGACGTCCCACAGCTCGAACTGGGCCGGCTACGCCGTGATCAGCTCGACGAACAAGGTCACGTACGTGCAGGGGTCGTGGGTCCAGCCGACGCTGACGTGCACCTCCGCGAACCGCTGGTCCTCGTTCTGGGTCGGGATCGATGGGGACGGCTCCAACACGGTCGAGCAGACCGGGACCGAGGCCGACTGCAGCAGCGGTACCGCGGTGTACTCGGCCTGGTACGAGTTCTACCCCGCCTTCCCGTTCAACTTCCCCATCACGGTCCACCCGGGGGACACGATGAAGGCGTCCGTGAAGTACGTGAGCTCGACCGTCGGGTTCACCGTCACGCTCACCGACGTGACCACCGGCGTGAGCTCCCACCACTCGAAGAAGGTCCCGACGGCGAAGCACCACTCGGCCGAGTGGATCGCCGAGGCTCCGTCGAGCAGCTCGGTGCTGCCGCTCTCCGACTTCGGGACGGCCCACTTCGGCAAGGACAAGACGAACGTGGCGAACACCAACGAAGCCACGATCGGAGGCACGACCCACGTGATCGGCGGGTTCGCTTCGTCGACGATCCAGCGGATCAACATGACGACCACCCTTCACACCAAGGCGGCCACGTCCGCGCTGACGCCGGACGGGACAAGCTTCAACGTCACCTGGATGCACGCGACCTAAGGCGACCAGACGGGCCCCGGGGAGGAACCCCCGAGGCCGCGGCGCTAGCGCGGTTCAGCCGGCGCCCGGCCCGACGAAGGGATCGAGGAACCGCCACCAAGCGTCGACCGTCTCCGTGACGGCGCGCTCGACGCGCGGGGCCGAACCGTTCGTAAGCTCCTTCGCGATCAACCGGCGCTCCGCCCCGGCGTGCTCGACGTCGGCGACCGTGTGGACGCGGAAGAACTCGAGGGACCGCTCGTCGGTCACGCCGTAGAACTTCGCGAGGCCGCGGGCCTTCTCCGCCGCGACCTCCGGGAAGATCGACTCGTAGGCGTAGAGCGCGCCAAGCGCCGAGCCCGTCGTGCCCCGCACGGCGTGCCGCTCATACGTCGCGAGCAGGCGGCGGGTCGCCGGGTGGGTCGGGGCCTTCTCGAGTTCGGTCCGAGGAACGCCGAGCCCCTCGGCGAACCGTCGCCACAGCTCCGGATGGGTGGGGTCGCGGCCCTCCTCGTCGAGGAGGTTGCCGAGGAGCGCGCGTCGACCCGCCGGGTCGTCGACCCGCGCGTAGGCGGCGGCGACATACTTCGGGAAGCTCCGCTCGAACTGGTAGTACTGGCCCGCGTACGACCGCAACGTGTCGAGCGGGACCTCGCCGTGCGACCACGCTTGGTAGAACGGGTGGCGGAGCAGGTGCCGGCGCGCAATCTGACGGTCGATCCCGCGGATGGTCGTCACGAGGGCCCGATGCGGGTGAGGTAGTAGAACCTTGCCGGTGGACCCCGCGCGCGAGCCCCGTTCGTACCCGCATGACTTGAGCCGCGCCCCGCTCCGCCGGCCGGTCCCGTGCCGGCGCTGTTCGTCCTCAACCTCGACCTCGCGGCGTACGTGTTCGTCGCCCTCGGGATGGTCGCCGCGGAGGTGTTCATCCTCACCCAGATCGTCCCGCGGTCCGGTCCGCTGCCCCCGCTCACCCGGATGGTGATCGGGTCGAGCGCGCTGCTCGGCAGCTCCGGCGTCCTGATGGCCGCCCTCGCGGCGTTCGCGCAACCGGACCTGAATACGTACACCGTCGTCCTGATGACGTTCAACTCGATGATGCTCGTCCCGCCGGGACTCTGGTTCATCTCGCTCATCGTCTTCGAGGACCGGCGGATCCGTCGAACCCGCTGGTTCTGGCCGGTCGCCATCACCGCGATGGCGACGTCGGCCGAGGTGCTGATGGGCCTGTTCTTCACCGTCGCCGGCGGCAGCCCGCCGGGGTTCCTGCCGGTCCTGGCGGGGACCCTGACGTCGGCGTGGTTCCTCTGGTCGATGGCCGCGGCGATGGTCGCGCTCCTATTGTGGATCCCGATGGCACGCGGGGTCCGCGACCCGCTCCTCGGGCTCGCCGCCGCCGGCATCGTGGCGCCGTTCGTCCCCGTCGACCCGCCGGTGGGGGCGGGCCTGATGGGCGCCGTGATGGCCCTGACCGTGATCGGGGCCCTCCAGCTGCTTCGGACCGGCCGCGGCGCCGGGCTGGACCGGGTGCTGACTCCCGTCGTCGGGGCGTTCCTCGCGATGAGCCTCACGGGTGTCGCCCTCGCCGTGGCCCCGGACCTCCTCGCCCCGACGCTCGCCTTCGGAGGGGTCATGGCGGTCACGATGACGGGGGAATTCCTCTTCCTGGTCCGGGAAGGATTGGTCCGGCTCGACGGGCATCCGGCCACCGAGTCCGTGAGCCCGACCTCCCTCGGGGTCGCTTCCGGGACGGCCCGACCCACGGCCCCCGCTCGCCCCTAGGGCGTCGATCGGTCGCCGGGCGCGGGCCCGCGTACCCTATATCTCTTAGCGACATAGTAGACGCCGATGGCGCCGAGCCGGCCGTCGACGTTCCTCACCGGCCTCCGTCGGGAGCTCCGGCACGGCATCCTCCCCGTCTGGGTCCTCGAGTCGCTCGAAGACGGACCGTCCTACGGTTACGCGCTCCTGGAGCGATTGCGGGCGCGCCACGGCGAGGAGTTCGCGGCCACCCCGTCGCGGCTGTACCCCGTGCTGGCCCGCCTGCGGGCCCATGGCCTCGTGCGCACGTACCACGGGACCGAGAGCCGGGGCCCGGTGCGAAAGTACTACGAGCTCACGCCGCGCGGCCGCGCGATGTTGCCGGAGGTCCGCGCCCTGGCGTTGACGCTCCGGGCGCTCTCCGACGTCAACGCGGCGGCGAGCGGAACACCCCGGGCCGGTCCGACCGGAGTCGGAGTTCCGTGAGCGCGATCCCGAGCGCTCCGAGCCGGATCGCGCCCCTCCTTCCGGGGGGCCGAGGGCGTCCCTGGCTCCGTGTCGCGATGGCCGGGGCGCCCGGCGGTCTCCTCGAAGCGCTCACCTTCGTGGCCGTCCGGCCTCGCCTGCCCGCCGAGGTCCCGAGCCATTACGGGGCGTTCGGCCAGGTGACCGCCTCCCTGCCGCCGCTCACGTTCCTCGTCACCGGCCTCGCGATCCAGGTCGCGGCGACCGCGGTCCTGGCCCTCGTTCTGCTTCTCACGCTGCGGAACGGGGTGATCGAGCATCAGCACGGCCCCGGGTTCGGGCCCGCGGTCGGCCTCGTTCTGTCGGCCGTCGCTATCGTCGTCTCGGGGCCGACCACCCTCCTCCTCCTCCCCGACGCCGGCCTCGTCTCCGCCGGCGGAGAAACGGCGCTCATCGCCGGGGTCGCCTTCCTGATCGTGCCGCTCATGGTCCTCGTGGCCGTCTTCGGCTCACGGCCGCGACCGACCCCCGCCCCGAACTCCGCGCCCCAATTCGAGTGCTCCTCGTGCGGGGCGACGTTCTCGGCCCCGACCCTACGTTGGGTCCTCGGACCTCACGTCGGCGGCTCGGGCTATCTCACGTGCTCCGTCTGCGGCGAACGCGGGTGGGACCGGCGCGTCGGGACCCCGTACTTCCCCTCGGGCCCCTCGCGGGACGACGAGCCGAGGCCGAACTGACGGCCGGTCGTCAGCTCTTCGGCGTCGTCTGGACTTCCACCGCCGCGATCGTCGCCGCGGCGAACGTCCCTGGGCCGCTCGGACGGACCGAAGGCGGGGCGGTCGACCGCCCGCCGACATCGCCGTCCTCGGAGCGGGTCCGGGCCGGGCGGGCCGATGTCGTCCATTGGAGGGGCAGGAACGCGAGCTCCGGCGAGAGCGCCGCGATCACGGCGAAGGCCCCGAGCAATCCGAACTGCAGGAGCCACCGGAGGCCGAGGGCGACCGGGCCGATGGACGGCGGAACGACCGCCCCCCACGACGCGGGTCGTCCGAACGCGCCGAGGATCTCGTTGACGAGTCCGAACACCCCGGCGGACGCGAGAACGGGTGGGGTCCAGGTCAACACCGAGAGCCCTCCGACGAACAACGCCCCCCGGAGGATCCGGCTCGCCGCCGGCGTCGCCGCGTCCCGGAGGCGGCGATACGTGCCGAGCACGAACAGCCCGGCCCCGGTCGCGAACGCGCCCAGGAGGGCGTGTTGGGCGAGCCACTGGAACGCGAGCGCCGGGGTCGCCATCGGCGGGTTCGGGGTCGTCCACTCGGCGATCGTGGCGAGCCCCCACGTCACCCCGCCCGCGAGGAGCGCCACCCGGAGGGCCGCGCCGGCGGCGAACCGCGCGTCGAGCGGCACCGGGTCCGACACGGACCCGTCGGCCGTGGCTCCGCCGAGCACCCGGCCGTACACGCTCAGGAGCTGCTCTTGGGCCACGAGCGCGATCCAGAGGACCCCGACCTGGAACAGGTTCAGGTACCAGGTGTTGGCGAGCAGATCCGGGATGGTCGCCCCGCTCGCCTGGGCGACGACGCCGATCCCCGCGGTCGCAGCGGCCGTGGTCGAGCAGCAGGCCCCGAGCGTGACCAGCGCGATCATCGCCGGGGTCAACCCCGAGATCGACCCGACCGCGGCCGGGCGCGCCGACCCGGTCCGGTTCCGGCGCAGCAATCGGTAGGCGAGGACGAGGCCGACCGACATCCCGATGCCGACCCCGAGCGAGACGACGACCATCGTGATCGTTGCGAGGAACGGGAGGACCAGGACGCCCCCGGGGGCGGTGACGATCAGCGCCGGGTAGTTCCACCACGCCGCGGCGCCCTGACCGTTCAGGACCGTCACCTGGACGGATCGGAAGTCCGTCCGGCCCAGCACCAGCATCTGGCCGAGCAGGAGCGACAGGAACCCGTACAGGATCGCGACGAACGCGACCATCAGGACGCCGACGCGGGTCCGCAGGAGCGCCCGGCTCCGGGCGAGCGTGAGCCGGCCGAGGGTTCCGTCGGTCGGAGGCTCGTCCGTCATGTCGGCGTCGGTCGTCGGTTACGAGGGGGCCCGCTTAAGGCGGCGGGGTACGAACCCCCGGCCGGCGTCGTCGTCCGGACACCGATGGTATCCTTTCCGGCCGCTTCGATTCAAGTAGCCCGGGGGGCCTTGCGAACCATGGCCCACATCGAAGACCTCGGAAGCAACTTTGACGCGCCGATCGAGACCGTTTGGAAGTTCATCGACTCGCCGGTCGACCACGGCCAGTCCCACAGCGACCGCCGGAACGTCGAGGGCGGCCCGCACCCCGAGGGCGGCATGCGCCTCTCCTGGGAGCAGAACGTCGAGGGGAACTGGGTGAAGGTCGTCAACCACGTGACGTACTTCCCGCCGCTCGCGATGATGGTCCACTCGCTCGAAGGCCCCCTCGCCGGGTCGAAGTTCATGATGTACTACCGCCCGAACGGCGCGAAGACGACCGTCAACGTCGTCGGGGACTTCCACTCGAAGATGATCCCGGCCGCGCAGCTCGAGCAGATGGTCCTCGCCAACCTGGCGCACGCCTACGATGAGGACAACGCGGCCATCAAGCACTTCGCGGCCAAGAAGTAGGTCCGCCGACCGAACCCTTTCCGCCCCCCTCGTCGCCGCGGGAGTTTCGGGCGATACCTTACCAAGTCCGGTCGCCTCGGGAGGATCGATGGGCTCGCCGAACGTCTCCTACCCCGCGCCAGCCGCGGTCCCGCTCGAGGCGTGCCCGATCGCCACCACGCTGCAGACGCTCGGCCGGAAGTGGACGCTCACGGTCCTTCGGGACATCGCGTTCTTCCCGAAGGCGACGTTCGGTCTGATCCGGAAGCGGAACCCGGGACTGCGGCAGCGGACCCTGTCGATCCGGCTCGGGCAGCTCCAGTCGGAGGACCTGATCCGGAAGGCGACGCCGCCCGGCGAGCCGCGCCGGCCCTACTACGAGCTCACGCCGAAAGGTCTCGAGGTGTGGCCAATCCTCGCGTCGCTGTTCCAGTACGGGACGCGGAACCACGCGGCGGCGGTGTTCGCCGACGGCCGGCCCCGAGACCTCCAGGACATCTATCCCCGCGACGCGCCGCTCCTGCTCGGTCCGGTCGCCGCCTACGCGCGGACCGCCGCCGAATCGACGGCGTCGCGAGCGGCCGCCGCCGGGACGGCCCGCGTCGGACGAAGGTAGGTTCGACCGGCGGGACACGGGGGGCCGGACCGGCGCCTCCCGTCGGGGGTCGCCGGAACCGCGCCTGGGCCGCCGCGGTATTCCTGGGACCCTCGCGGCTCGGACGCGGGGAAGAGGCCGGTGCACCCCGGTCCGCGGCGGACGGGAAAGTTCGACAATCGAGGAACTTTCGGCCCGCCGAGTCCGGCAATCGTCGTCGGTGGTGGCCCCCGTTGGACAAGGGTTCATTACGGATGCTTTCGAGACTCCAATCGAGGTCCCTGGAGGTGGAACCATGTCCGAAGAGTGTCCCGACTGCGGTGCCGTCTTTGCCGAACCCGCCGATCTCGTCCATCACGTCGCGAAGGTCCACGGGGGCGGGGACCCGAACGCCAGCTTGGCGATGAACCCGTACTACCTGACGCCGGGGGTCACCTGCTCCCTCTGCGGGACGACTTTCGCCACGCCGGAGGCGCTGGCGGCGCACACGTCCCGGCCGCATCCGGCCCTCCGGCCGGCCCGCCGGACCCGGCGGTTCGGGCCGAGGCCGACGAGCTAGGGCGGTCCCGGGCCGTTCGGCCCCCGGACGTCCAACCTGGACGATGACGACCGGACCGCGCACCCGTGGATCCCGCGGGCGCGACCGGAGATGGCGAGGCCCTCGAGGGCGACCCCGGCGCACGCCGGTGTGCTCCTCGGGGAGCGTAGGGATGGGAGGTGATTGCAAATCATGACAATCTGGAACGAAGAGAAGGTCGGGTACGCGCTCGGTCTCGTGGGAGGGGTCCTGTTCCTCCTCGCGGCGGCCGTGACGTGGCTCACCGGGTCCGTCGACCTCGTGCTCGGGCGGACGTATGGCGCGTTCAACGCGTGGTCGGACGCCCTGGTCCTCGCGGTCCTCGGGGGGCTGGCGATCCTGTTCAGCCACCTCGGGTACACCGTCTGGCGAGAGCGGGCGCTCTCCGCCGCGGTCCTCCTGATCGTCGTCGCCTTCCTGGCGGCGGTGGTCTTGGCGCCGGGGATGGGGGTGCTGGCGGTCTTGGGCGCGGTGCTCGTCGCGCTCGCGGGGGTCCTCTACCTCCTCGAGCCGATGAAGCGGGCGGCCCACACCGTCGTGGCGGCGTAGGGACCCACGAGGCCCCCTCCGGTGGGCCGCGACAACCTCTTCCCGGGCTCACCGGTTCGGCCGTACGACGGCGAGACCTGGCTCCGAGGGCGCGAGGGCAGCTCGACCGTCCGGTGGGGTCGAGCCCGAGCGACCCCGCGGGGGGAGACGCAGAGTCGCCGGTGCTCCCCGTTGGTCACGGTGACCGTTCGGACGGCCAGGTAGGGTCCTGCCGAACCACGTTGTACGAGACCGCCGGCCCCACCGAGCGCGGGAATCGGCGGACCAGGCCGTCGGAGCTTGGGGAAGCGCCCGGGGGAGTTCGGATGCTCCCGGCGGGATTCGAACCCGCGTTGTCGGGTCGAAGGCCCGATATCCTTGACCGGACTAGACTACGGGAGCGCCGCCCCGTCGAGGGGACCTCTCGTAAAGCGTTTCGCCGGGGACCCCGACCTCAGCCGACACGTTCCCACCGCTCCAACTTCTGGACCGCGCTCAGGGTCGAACCGCGCCGGATCTCCTCGCGAACCCGGTTCTCGTGCTCGAGCACGTCGAGCGCCCGGTTGGCGATCTCGGCCGCGCGCTCCCGCGGGACGACGACGACCCCAGAAAGGTCGCCGACGATCCAGTCCCCGGGCCGGACCTTCTCGCCCCCGACCACGACCTCCACGCCGATCTCGCCGTGGCCCTTCGGCTCGCCCGCGTTCGGCGAGACGTGCCGGCTGAACACCGGGAAACCGAGCTCGAGGATCGCGTCGAGGTCCCGCGCCGCGCCATCGATGACGACCCCGGCGACGCCTCGGCCTTGGGCGCTCCAGCTCGCGAGCTCGCCCCAAACCGCGGTGGTGCCGCCGCCGGCGTCGACGACGATCACATCGCCCGCGCCGGCGCGGTCGATCGCCTCCACCGGCTTCGCCCAATCCCCGTCGCGCGTGACGACCGTCACCGCCGGGCCGATCACCTTCGTCGTCGGAAGCGGCAGGTGCGCATGGAGGCCGTGCATCGCCCCGTGGCGCTGCATCGCGTCGGAGAGGTTCGGGGAGGAGACCTTCGCGAACGCGGTCCGGACGTCGGCCTCGGCGAACCGCCGGAAGTGCTCGCTCGCGACCTCCGTCTTCGAGTCGATCGCCCGGCGGACCGCCTCGGTCGCGGCCTGGATGTTCGGGCTCTTCGTGATCGCCCCGCCGACGATCAGGATCCCGGCGCCGGCGCGCGTGGCGGCGGCGACCGTCTCCGAGGTGAGCCCCCCGGCGACGGCGACCGGGATCGGGGACGCCTTCGCGAGCCCCTCGAGCTGCTCGAACGGAGTCCGTCCGGCCATCTGCATGTCGATGCCGATGTGCCAGCAGACCGCGGCCGCGCCGAGCTCGGCGACCCGCTTCGCGCGCGCGATCGGGTCGGCCACATTCAGCAGGTCGACCACGACCTCCGCGCCGTACAGATGCCCGCCCCGCACGGCCTCCGCGATCGTGTCGTCGTCCGCGGTGCCGAGCACCGTGACGAGGTCAGCCCCCGCCTTGGCGGCGATCTCGACCTCGAAGGCGCCGGTGTCCATCACCTTCATGTCGGCGACGATCCGGTGCGCGGGAAACGCCTTCTTCAGCGCCCGGACCGCGTCGAGCCCTTCGCTCTTGATGAGCGGCGTCCCGGCCTCGACCCAGTCGGCGCCGCCGGCGACCGCCTCCGTCGCGGCCTGAACGGCGCGCGAGAGGTTCTCGAAGTCGAGGGCGACCTGGAGGACCGGCCGCTCGAGCCGCATGGACCGTCGAGGGAGCCGCACTATAAACCCCCGGGCCGGCTCGCGCGCCGGTGATGCCGCGGGCCGCTCCGACGATCCGCATCGAGGAAGGGGACGCGCGGGACCTCCCCGGAGTGGCTCCGGGATCGGTGGAGCTCGTGGTCACCTCCCCGCCGTATCCGATGATCCCGCAGTGGGACGAGTCGTTCCGCCATTGGGGCGCTCGGACCTACCCGGAGATGCACGAACGTCTCGCCGAGGTGTGGACGGCCTGCCACCGAGCCCTTGTCCCGGGGGGTCTCCTCGCCGTCAACATCGGCGACGCCCTTCGGACCGGCGACGACGGATTCCGGCTGTGGCCGAACCACGTGGACGTCGAGCGGGCGTGCGAGGCCGCCGGCTTCCGGCCGCTGCCCTACATCCTGTGGAAGAAGCCGACCAACAAGCCGAACGCGTTCCTCGGCTCGGGGTTCCTTCCGCCGAACGCCTACGTCACGCTCGATTGCGAATTCATCCTCCTCTTCCGACGGGGTGCGCTCCGCGCGTTCCCACGCGCCGACCCTCGCCGATCCGACAGCCGGTACACGAAGGCCGAACGGGATCGGTGGTTCTCGCAGATCTGGGACGATGTCCGCGGGGTACGGCAGGGACCGGTCGGCCGCCGCACGGGCGCGTTCCCACCGGAGATCCCTCGGCGCCTGATCCGGATGTTCTCCGTCGCCGGGGACTGCGTCCTCGACCCGTTCGCCGGCACCGGCACGACGCTCTGGGCCGCCCACGAGCTCGGTCGGGATTCGGTCGGGGTCGAGGTCGACCCCGAGCTGACGGGCGCGCTTCGCGTCGGGGCGGCGGAGCGAACCGGCTCCCTTCGCACCTAAGGCGATGCGGGCGTTCCTCTCCGTCGACGTCCCGGATCCGAGGGAGACGCCACCGGGCCGCTCCCCGTCCCATCTGACGCTCAAGTTCCTCGGGGAGATCTCGGTCGACGCCGCGGAGCGTCTCGCCGCCTCCGTCCGCGCGGCCGTCGCGCCCGTGCCGGCGTTCGCGCTGGAGCTGCGGGGCGTCGGGGCGTTCCCGGACCCCGAGCGCCCCCGTGTCGTCTGGGCGGGGATCGGGGACGGGGCCGACGAGCTCGCGGAACTCGCCCGGCGCGTCGAGGACGCCGCCGCCGCCGTGGGGCTCGCGCGGGAGCCCCGGCCGTTTCTCGCCCACGTGACGATCCTCCGCGTCCGGGGACCCCGCGACGCCGAGCGAGCCCGCGCGTGGCTGTCGGGTGGTCCGGACCGGGTGTTCGGCCGGACCGAGATCCGGGACGTCGTCCTGAACTCGAGCGAGCTCCGCCGGGAAGGGGCGATCCACCGCGAGCTCGACCGGTTCCCGCTCTCGGAACGGCCGAAGCTCTAACCGGGTGGTCGTTTCGGAGCCCCTTCGGTCACCCACTTCCGCCACAGGTACAGGGTTGCGTAGCTGCCCCACCCCGGGTAGTGTCGTTCCCCCCAGGCACGCGCTTCGGACTCCCCCGCGGCGCGGTCCACCGCGCCGTACGCATCGAGCGCCACGCGGACGCCGAGGTCGCCGGCGACGAAGGCGTCCGGCCGTCCGAGCCCGCGCAGCGCCGCGTTCTCCGCCGTCCATCGGCCGACGCCCCGGGCGGCGTCGAGGGCGACGATGAGGTCCGGGGTGGCCAGTGGCTCGAGCGCTTCGGACGTCCACCGTCCCGCGAGCTCGTCGCGGGCGAGCGCGATCAGGCTCTGGGCCTTCGAGCCGCTGGTGCCGTGGGCGCGCAGGCCGTCCGGCCCGAGCGCGAGGAGCTCACCGGGGGAGGGGATCCGAGGGACCCCGATCCCGTCGGCCTCGAGCCGCGCGCCGGCGGCGTCGATCAACCGTTGCTTGATGGCGTTCGCCGCCCGGACCGAGACCTGCTGGCCGAGGATCGAGTGGAACAGCGCCTCGTAGACGCTGGCGTCCCGCGGCAGCCGAAGGCCGCGAAACGTCCGCTCCGTTCCCGCGAGGACCGGCTCGTTGCGAACCTGCCGGTAGAACTGCTCGATCGGGTGGTCGAGCGAGAAGAGCGACCGTACCGCCCGCCGGGTCGCGTCCGGGCCGGGGCCGTAGGCGGTCGCGCGCCACCGGGTCCCGAGCTCCTCCACCGCGAGCACCCACGGCCGCTCCGGCGGACCCCACGCCCGGAGAACCCGACCGCCGTCCGAGGCGAACACGAGCGAGCGGCTCGAGTACTCGAGCTGGTCGCGCTCCTGGGGAAACGAGCTGAGCTTGGGGGGCACGATCTCGACGACGGCCGTGGGGCGGTGCGGATTCCGGCGCGCTCGCGACGGGGGGACCGAGGGAGCCGCTTGTCTCATCGTCCGCGGCCGGACCGACAACGACACGATTAAGCCCCGCCCGTCGCCTCTCGGGGAGGCCGTGCCGGCCCGCCGTACCTTCGGAGTCCTCGGGGTGCTCGGCCTGGCCGCGCTCCTCCTGGTCGCCCTCCACTCTCCGCCCCCGACCAGTTCCGTTGGGAGCCACCCATCGGCCCCGACGGTCTCGGTGCTGCCGTCCGCCTCCTGCCCCGGGGCGAGCGTCCCGACGATCCTCCACGGCATGCTCGGCGACGAAGGCACCCTCGTGCCGCGGCCGACCGTCGCGAATGCCACGGTGACGATCTCCATCGAGGTCGAATCGAACCAGACCACGAAGTACGGGACGACCCTCCGGTGCCAGGAGTCGAACGCGAGCGCGGTGACGAACGCCTCCGGCGGGTTCGTGCTCAACCTCACCCTGCCGGGGCTCTCGTGCGGCCCAACCGGATGCCTCTCGTACACCGGACCGTTCACGCCGACGTCCTACCGGGTCGCGGGAGGCCACGCCGCCGGGTACTTCCTGTCGAGCGCCCGGAACGGCTCCTCGGTCGCGCTCGACTGGGTCGCCGCCCTCAGCTCGGCCTCGACCTCCCCGTCCCAGTTCGGGACGGTCAGCGTCGATGCCCCGACGATCCTTTCGGCGTTCGCCTCGACGGGAGCGGGCACGCCGTCGACGGCGAACGTGTCGTACGCCTGGGCGCTCGCCGGCACCGGGTGGGTCGCGAGCGGACCTTCGTACGACTCGACGATCACCGTCAACGGCACGTCGGCCGGCCCGCCCGGCACCGCCACCGTCTGGGTCAACGGCTCGTTCAACGGCACCCCGATCGCGCTCCCGCCCGTCCACGTCTACCTCGCCGCGGTGGCGACGGCGGTGGGAAGCGGGACGATCGCTCCGAACGCGCTCGACGTCGGCGTTCCGGCCGCCGTTAGCGTGAACGCCACGGGAGCCGAGGGGTACGTGTACACCGCGAAGCTCACGCCTGGTCTCGGTGGCCGAGCGCTCAGCACCACCTGCCAGTCGGGCGGGGCCTCGGGGGGCACGGTGGCGATCGCCTGCGGCTTCACGGTCGCCTACACCGCGCCGGGAGAGGCGTTGCCGAGCGTCACGGTCACGAACGGCTACTCGTCCGCGACGCTCTCGTTCGATGCGGTCGCCGTCGCGAACGCGCTCGCCGTCTCCGTCGGACCGAACCCGGTGAACGCCTACACGGGAACCAACGTGACGGTCTCCGTCGACGTCGTTGCGAACACGGGGACAGGGCCGTTTGGGCCCGCGTGCCTGCTTACCGGGGACGGTCGGTTCCTCTGCGACCGGAGCGCCGGCCCCTCGTGGACGATCCCCGTTTCCTACACCCATACCGGCAACGACTCGGCCATCGTGACGGTCGCCGACTCGGCCGGCACCAATCGCACGGTCCCCGTCGCCGTCGAGGTCGCGAACCGACCGACCCCACCGACCGTCCAGCTGAACTCCAACAGCGTGCGGCTCGGGGTGGCGGTCACCGCGACGGCCTCCCTGACGGGTGGGTCGCTCCCCCTCCACTTCTGGTGGAACTCGAGCGTCCCCCGCGGAACGGTGGCGACCGGAGTCGCCGGCTCGGACGCGATCCCCTCCCTCACGTTTCTCCCCGGCACGGCCGGCTCCGAGCTCGTGACCTTGACGGTCATCGATGCCCTCGGCACCGTCGTCTCCGGCGCGGCGAACGTGACGGTCGTCCCCTCGGTGGTGGCCCTGGCGGCGTCGGTCCCGCAGGCGAACGGCACCACGCCGGCGGGGTCGCCGGTCGCGATCGACCTCCGAGCCGTCGATGCGTCCAACCAGGGTATCCCAGGGTTCGCCGCGGCCGTCGCGGTGCACGTCGGAGCGAACTGCGGAGAGTTCTGGCTCAACCTATCGGGCGCGCCGGTCGCCGTCGGCGCGAACCGGACCGCCGAGCTCAGCTCGGCCAACTGGACGAGCGGGACCCTCGGACTCACGATCGCGGCCGCGACGGCGGGGGTCTGCCCGGTCGCGTTCGAGGCCACCGGCGTGGCGGGACCGCTCGTCGTCAACCTCCCGTTCTCCGTGGACACCTCCGACCTCGCGCTGACCGCCCCCCTGTACGTCCATCCGGGGAGCACCGACAACGCCACCCGGTACCGGATCGTCGACGAGTTCGGGAACCCCGACCCGTCGGGCTACGTGGTCGTCCTCACGACGTTCGGCGCGAGCCGCACCGTGACGGATTCCCCGATCCGCAGCGGCGTCGACGGCCCGACCGTCTGGGTGAACTTTTCCGCGACACAGAGCGGGTCGGGCACGCTCACGGTCCTGAGCGAATCGAACCGCTCGCTGCTCACCGCCCGGATCGTCGGGCCCCCGCCGCCGAGCGGCCCGGCCGACCTCGACATCGCCGTCCTCGCCGGGCTCGTCGTGGCCGCCGCGGCGGTCGGGTGGCTCCTGATCGACCGGCGCCGCCGCGGCGCCCCCTCGGCCGACCCGGGGCCTATCGACCCGGACGAGCCGCTCCGGCGGCTCGCGGAAGGTCGGTCCCACGTCCTCTCGCGGCTCTCGTACGACTCGGACTCCGACCTCGACGGGGTGGCCGCCGGGTTCCCGGGGACACCGCCGGACGCGGCCGAGCTCGCGGAATGGATCGGCACGCTTGTGACCGAGGGACTCGTGCGGCCGTCGGTCGGTCCGGACGGGCGGCCCCGGTTCCGGCTCGCCACCCGGGAGGACCGCCGGGTCGGCCCGAGGGTCGAGGTCGACCCGCTCGCCCTCGACGCGGCGCTCGCCCGGCGGGACCTCGACGCCGCGCGGCCCGAGGACGACCCCGCGCCGCCCGAGTAGGGGGCTACGGGTCGCGGCCGACGAGCTCGTAGTACCGGTACGCGGCCTCCCCGGCCCCGAAGCAGTACTGGATCGCCGTGTGGTCGCGCTTCAACTCGGCGACGGCCGCCCGGACGCTTTCCGTCGAGCGCTCCTTGTGCAGGAGGTCGTCGAACAGCTCCGCGATTCGGTCCATGTCGCCCTCGGTCATCCCGACCCGCGTGACCTCCGGCGTCCCGAGGCGGACCCCGCTCGGGTGCTTCGGGCTCGCGTCGCCGGGGAGGAGGTTCTTGTTCGCGATCAGGCCGGCGTCGGCGAGCCGCTTCGCGGTCGCCTCGCCGCCGCCTTCCTTCGCCATCCGGACCGCGATCGTGTGCGAGCGCGTGAAGCCGAGGTCGGCAGCGAGCACGTCGAACCCCCGGCGGTGGAGCGCCTCGGCGAGCGCGCGGGCGTTCGCGACCGTCTGGTGGGCGTAGGCGGCTCCGAACGCGACCTGCTCGGCGAGGGCGACGGCGAGCGCCGCCATCGTGTGGAGGTGGTGGTTGCTCGTCACGCCCGGGAACGCGGCCGACTCGAGCTTCTGCACCATCGCCGGGTCGTCCGTCTCCCCGAGGAGGATCCCGTGCTGGGGACCGGGGAGGGTCTTGTGGGTCGACGCCGAGATGACGGTGATCCCCTCGCGGAGCGGGTCCTGGAATTCGCCGCCCGCGATCAGCCCGAGGACGTGGGCCGCGTCGTACCACCCGACCGCCCCGATCTCCTGGAGAGTCGGGGCGATCTCGGCGAGCGGCATCGGGAACAGGAACATCGAGAGGCCGAACAACGCGAGCTTCGGCTTCGCCTCGCGGAGGACCTTCTTCGTCCCCTCGACGTCGATCGTCATCTTCGCCGCATCCCACGGGTAGTAGACGGGCTTCACGCCCCGCAGGCCGAACGCGCCGAACGAGGCGCTCGAAATGTGCGCGCCGTCGGCCAGCCGCGCGGTCCCCACCGGGTCGCCCGGCGCGGCGAGCGCCTTCAGCACCGCCAGGTTCGCGACGGTCCCCGAGATCGGTCGGACGTCCGCAAACGAGCATCGGAACACCCGGCGCGCGAGCGCGAGGCACGTCCGCTCGACCTCGTCGACCTGCTCGTTCCCCTCGTAGTACCGCTCGCCCGGCTTGCCCTCGGCGTACCGGGAGTGGAAGTCGCTGACCATCAGCTCCTTCGCGTACGGGGAGAGCAGGTTCTCGGACGCGATCAAGGGGATCGCGCTCTCGAACCGGCTCGAGTGGGCGCGGACCGCGGCCCGGATCGACTGGACCGTCCCGGCCATCTCCACCTGGACCGCGTCTCGCTTCGCCGTCATACTCCCCCACCCCTCCATTTCCAGTGGAGATTCCGGGGGGAAAAGCGTTGTCCGGTGACGCGGGGCTGGCGCGACCCGCTCCGGCCCCATATACGAGACCGGATTCCCTCGCACCGATGATTCCCGGGACCAATGGCCCGGACGCCGGGCACCCGTGGCCGACCCAGCGCCGGTTCACGGTGTTCTACCACGACCTCGACGTGCTTGGTCACCTCAACCATGCCGTCTACTTTCCCTACATGGAGACGCTCCGCTGCGACTACTACCTCCGAACGATTGGATCGCTCGACCCCTCCCAACTCGACATCATCCTCGCCGAGGCGAGCTGTCGCTACCTCGCTCCCGCGTTCTACGGTACGGAGATGGTCGGTGAGGTCACTCCGTCGAGACCCCTCGGTCGCACGAGCTTCACTCTCCTCTACCGGTTCCGGGACCCTCAGGACCCATCCCGGGTCTACGCCCGGGGTCGAACGGTCGTGGTCTGCTACGACTACGGTACGAACGCGAAGAAGGAGATCCCACCGGACCGGAGACGGATCCTCGACCAGGACGCCGTCGACCCGAAACCCGAGGGGTGGTGAAGCGGCCACGCGGCGAGCCGGCCTCGGTCGGGAAAAGTTCCAGTGGAAATGGGGGGGTGGGGGGGTCGATGACCCCCGGACCCCGTGCTAGGCCGGCAGGATGGGTGCCCGGAACAACGGTACGTGATTCCCGGCCGCTCCTCGGCCCCGTCGCCCCATCAGCGTCGACGGGTCACGGTAAGGCTGCTCCCGTCAGGACCTAACCCGGTGCCCGTGATGGATACCCGCTAGGGCGCTCCTCCGAGCACTCGTCGCGGGGCCCGCGGCCCGATGGAACAGAGCGTCTGCAGAGACAACCGAGACGTACCGCTCCTCCGAACGTCGCTCCTGCCTGTCACCCCCGCTGAGGACGGTTTCGGTGTAAAAGGGGACGCCCAACCCCCCGGTCTAGCCTAGCGAGCGAACGACCGTCCGACGCTATTTTAGCTAGGTCCTCGCCCCGAGAGCCGTCCGGCAGGTGTAAATTCGGCACCGACCTCACGGCGACGTGTCGGGCTCGGGCCGGCCCGGCCGACGCACGCCCGTACGCCTCGCGCTCGCGCTGGTCGCCGTCGCCGCCGTGGCGATCCTCGCGGCGCCGGGCGGCGGCCCGACCGCCTCCGCGGGGCCCGGCCTCGCCGCCTCCGCGACCCCCCACCCCGCGACGTTCGACTCGGTCGGGGGCTGGGTGTCGCTCGGCGGGTCGGCGAACCGGTCCGGGTACACTGGGCTCGGCGGCCCGCTCTCGGGGTCGAACGGCAACACGTTCTGTCCGACGCAGTTCCCGATCCAGGCAGGGCCGGTCGCCGCCGGGTCGCTCGCCTTCGTCGCCGATACCCTCGGGACCGTCTTCGCGATCAATCGGACGAACCTCGACAACGGCGGCGGGAACGGGACGGTCGTCTGGACCGCGTCCGTCGGCGGGGCCCCGACGACGCCCGACGTCGGCTCCGGCCTGCTCGTGATCGGCGACGACGTTGGCGCGGTCACGGCGCTCGACCCGACGACGGGCGAGCGCGATTGGTCGACGCATCTCGGCGAAGGGGCGATCGTCGGCGGGGTCGCGGTCGTCGGGGGCATGGTGTACGTCGGGACCTCGGGCGGGTCGGTCACCGCGCTCAGCCTTTCCGGAGGGACGGTCGACTGGACCGCCGGGCTCGACGCGCCGGTGGCCGGCGCGGTCGCGGTCTCCGGCGCGAGCGTGTTCGCGGCCACGACGTCGGGGCACCTGTACGCGCTCGCCGCCGCGAGCGGATCGCCCCTTTGGACCGGCTCGATCGGGGGACCGGTCAGCGCCGGCCCCGCCGTGTTCGGCGACCGGGTCGCCCTCGCCGACAACGCTTCGGCGGTGGCGGTCTGGAACGTGTCGAACGGCTCGCTCCGATGGCGATGGAACGGCGCGACGGCGTTCCCCGGCGACCGGATCGAGTCGACCCCCGTCCTGACCGCGACGACGGTGTTCGTCCACACGCACGAGGCGAACCTGTACGCCTTCAACGCCTCCTCCGGCGCGCTCCGGTGGAACGAGTCGAACCTGGCGTACGCCTCCGGCTACCCGGCGCTCTCGGAAGCGGCGGCGACGCCGACGGTGATCTACGTCTTCGACGCGACAGAGCAGCTGAAGGCGATCTCGACCGCCACCGGCCGGGTACTGTGGCGCGCGTCGTACTACACGGCGGCGTACGGTCCGGTCGCGATCGACTCCGGCGAGGCCCTGGTCGCCGACGAGACCGGGTGCGTCCACGTCGTCGGCCACGCCGGTTCGGGGATCGCCTGGCCCGTTCGCGGGACCGTCACCGACTCGAACGGGACCCCGCTCGACGGCGTCGGGATCTTCACGGGCGTCTCGACGAACACGTCCAACGCGACCGGCGGGTTCTTCCTCCTCCTCCCGAACGGGTCGTACAGCGTCGCCTTCGCGCTCTCGGGGTACGCCGAGGTGTACCTCCCGCTCGTCGTGACCGGGCCGGTCACTTCGCTCCTCGTCGTCCTCCCCGTCCTGCCGCTCTACCGGCTCGACGGTTCGGTCGTCGATTCGTACTCGGGCCACGGCGTCCCGAACGTCACGGTCTACGTCTACGGGGTCGACGCGTTCCTCACCGTCGTCCTCAGCGGACCGTCCGGTGGGTTCACGGTCCGGGTCCCGGCCGGAGCGGTGTCGCTGAGCGCGCAACCGACGCCGGAGCATGCCGGTGGCACGCTCGCGTTCGTCATGCCGGCCGGCCCGTACGAAGGGATCCGGCTCGGGGTCCCCCCGACCGACCTCGCGATCCCACCGAACGACCCGTACGGGGCGTACCTCTGGGTCCCCATCGCCGCCGTCGGAGCGGTCGGGACGAGCGCCTGGGCGATCGGCGCGCGGGCGCGCCGCGTCTCCCTCGGTCTCCCGCCCGGCATCCTCTCCCCGTTCGCGCGGTACGTCCTGCAGCGCTCGCTCCTTCTCCCCGCGCAGATCCTCATGCTCCTGACGATCCTGTACGTCTTCGGGACGTTCCTCCCGGCGCTCGAGACCGGCCAGAACGTCTGCAACTTCTCGAGCGCCGCGTGCTCGAGTTGCGCGTGGTCGGACCCGTACTGCGTCGGGGTGGCGTTCGGGAGCGGGTACTGGACGTTCATTGCGAACCTGTTCACCGGGGCCTGGGGGTCGGCCCGGTACGGCCATCTCGTCGAGCCCGCGTGGACGTTCCTCCACTGGTACCTGCCGGACTCCGTCGAGCTCGGGGTCGTGGCGCTCTCGATCTCGGCGGTCACCGCCTACGTCCTCGGCCTCTCCGCCGGGTGGAACCGGGACCGGTGGATCGACACCGGCGTGCGGACCACCTCGGTCGTCGGCCTCCTGTTCCCGTCGTTCCTCGTCATCCTCGCGATCTTCACGCTCGTCTACGAGCCGTTCGTCCGGACGTTCGGCGATACGCCGTTCGGCATCCTCCCGGGCCCGGGGTGGTTCCAGAGCACGAGCGGCGGCGTGCCGAACTGGGTGGGGATCGCGTACAACACCACGCCGACGGGCTTCCCCGTCGTCGACGCGGCCCTTCACGGGGCCTGGCGGGCGACGCTGATCGCCGCGACCAAGACGCTCCTCCAGGCCGGGCTGATCGCGACGATCTACGTCCCACTCTACCTGCGGTATGCCCGGCACGCGGTCGCGCAGGCGGCGGAGGAGCCGAACGTCGTGGCCGCCCGGGCGCGCGGGATCCCGGAGGGGACGATCCAGTGGCGGCACACCGGCCGTCGGGTGGTGCCGATCTTCCTCCTCGCGTTCGCCGCGACCCTCCCCCTCTACATCGGGACGCAGTCGCTCGTCGAGGTGCTGACGAACGACCCCGGCGTCGGCACCCTCCTGTTCAGCGAGATGACGTCGTACCTCTCGACCGGGTTCGGCTTTTCGAGCAGCTCGGCCCTCGTGAAGCCGGGCAACTTCTACCAGGTGACGATATTCCTCGTCGTCGCGGTCGTGCTGGTCGCCTCGCTCGGGAGCGAGGTCCTGTCGCGGTACCTCGACCCGCGGGCGAGCCGAGGCGACCGGACGTGAGCGCGCCTTCGGCGCTGCCGCTCGGGCCGACGATCGAGGACCTCGACGCCGAGGTTGAGCGGTGGCTCCGTCCGGGACAGGAGCTCCGGTGGTTCCTGCGGCGGTTTCTCGGCAACCCGACGCTCGTCGCGGGGGTGGGGCTCCTCGTCGCCTACCTGGGCGTCGCGATCGCGGCGGTCGCGTACTACCGCGGGACGCTGACGAGCCCGCCGTTCTCGGCGAACTGGGCGACGGCGATCCCGCCCCCCGGGCCGTCGTCGGCCCATCCGTTCGGGATCATGAGCGGGCTCGGCGTCGACGTCTTCACCGAGGTCGTCCGCGCGTTCCCGATCGACCTCGCCATGGTCGTGATCGCGCTCGGGACCGCCGGCGTCGTCGGCGTCCTCCTCGGGGCGTACGCCGCGGTCCGCGGCGGCCCGGTCGACTTCTGGGTGACGTTCGTCGCCGACGTCGAGGCGGGGATGCCCCCGTTCTTCTTCGTGATCGTCCTCTACCTCGGGGTCGAGCTGCTCATCCCGCCGGGGATCCGGCTCCTCTCATTCCCCGCGCTGTTCGGTGCGGTCCTGTGGCCGTACTACGCCCGGCCGGTCCGGGCCGTCGCCCAGCGCGTCGCGACGGAGCCGTACGTGGAGTCGTCCCGCGCCGCGGGGGGGAGCCGCGGGCACATCCTCCTGCGCCACGTGGTGCCGAACGCCCTCTACCCGGCGCTCGCGCAGGTCCCCGTCGACCTCTACAGCATCTTCTTCGTGCTCACGATCTTCCCGTACCTCAACTGCTCGAGCGGCGGCACGTACGGCAACATCACCCCGCTCCCGAACCCGTTCTTCCCCGAGTGGGGGAGCCTGCTCGCGCAGGGGACCTGCTACGGGTTCTCGATCGCCGCGCCGCCGGGGTTCTGGTGGATGTACGTCTTTCCGCTGGTCGCGATCGTCGGGCTCGGCTTCGGCGTGACCCTGACGTGCGACGGGATCGACCGGTGGCTGTCGACGCGGCGCCGGGCGTGACGCTCGGCCGGCCGCTTAGCGGATGTGGTCCAGCGAGAACGAGCCGAGGCTGAACGACTTCTTGCTGAACGTGTAGCCGACCCAGGCGCGCGACTGGACCTCGCCGAGGCCCCGGATCGAGAGGAACGTCTTCAGCTGGTCGAGCTTCAGGTTGACCGAGCCGTCGGTCATGTGCTCGAGGGTCTGCAGGTCGGACTCGGTGTGCATGCCGGTCTCGAGGACGTAGTAGCTCGCGGCGCCGTCCATCCGCCGCCGGCCGGAGAACGGCTGGAGGAACCGGAACATCGCGGCGGTGTCGAGGTACGCGGCGAGCGTCGAGACCGTCTCGAAGACGAGCCGGTACGACTTCCCGGGGAACTTGTCGCGGAACTCCTGGCCGAAGCCGTTGACGACCTGGGTCAGCTGCTCGAGCATCCCTTTGTCGGCGGGGGAGAGGAGCTTGACGCCCGGCTCGGCCTGCGTGACGCCGAGGGTGCGGGAGTAGATGTCGGCGTACCGGACGAGGCCCTTCGACTCGGCGTCGCCGTACTGGGGGAAGACGGCGAGCATCTCGTCGCGGATCTGCGTGTAGGTCTTGTCGGTCACGACCCAGATCGCCGGGGTGCCGCCCTTCAGCCCCTCGGCGACGAACAGCCGGGCGAGCACGTCCTTCCCCGTGTGGACCGGGCCGTTGATCAGCGCCTGCGCGGCCGGCGGGAGCCCGCCGAACATCAGGTCGTCGAGGCGCCGGACGCCGGAGCGGACCTTCGCGCTCTTCGCCTCGGTGACGATGTCGAGGTGCATCTCCTCGGCCTCGCCGAGGGCGGCCTTCCGCTGGAGCGTCTCGATCTCCTGCATCTGCTGGTGCAGGAACGCCTCGCGCACCTTCAGCTCCTGTTCCTTCTTCGCGAGCTCGCTGCGGAGGTCCTCGAGCTTCTTCGATTCCTCCGGCCGCAGCCCGCCGCCCGACGCCTCGAGCTCGGCCCGGCCGGACTCGATCCGCCGCGCCTCGAGCTCGAGCGCCTGCTTCGTCGTCTGGAGCTGGCGCTCCCACGCCGCGAGCTCGTTCTCCTTGAACTGCAGCGGCCCGCGCTGCCGCTCGACCTCCTCGGAGGTGATCCGGATCTCCTCGAACTTCGTGCGAAGGTCGTTCTCCCGGACGACGAGGTCCCGCTCGCGGTTCTCGAGGAACTTCAGCCGCTCGGTGATCTCCTGCGGGAGGGAGGCCCCCTTCGCGAGGAGACTGGAGTGCTCGAGCTTGGCCTCCGACTCGGCCCGCATCGCGCGGACGTCCCCTTCGAGCTGGACGATGCGGCGCCGGTACTCCGCCTCGCGTTCGACGTACGCCGATTCCCGGGCCGCGACCTCCTCGCGGTGCTGCATGTCGGCGAGCATCCCGCCGCCCGGGCCGCCGTTCGGGGTGGTCGCCTCGCCGCTGGGGGCCCTCGGCGACTCCCCGTCCTCCCCCGCCTCGGAGGGGATCGTGAGGAGCTTCAGCTTCAGTTCGGCGATCTCGGCGTCCTTCTGCTGGATCGCCTGTTCCCGCGCCTTCGCTTCCCGGCCCCGGACGTACTTGATCACGGCGATCGAGCCGCGCTTGACGTGCTCGACCTCGTCCTCGAGCTGCTTGCGCTTGGTCCGTTCCTCGAAGAGGGTCCGGTTCAGGTCCTGCAGCTCCTGGAGGAGCGACTGCGGGTCGAACTGGTCGCTCTTGACCCGGTCGAGAAGGTCCGTCAGCCAACGAACGACCGTCTCCTCCCGTTCGAGGACCTGCGAGGGCATCGGTGGGGCGGGGGCCGGACGGACCGCGGGGGCATCCGACGGCGCGACCTCGGGGCTCCCGCTCGGCGATTCGGCCGGGGGGGCGACCGGGGGAGTCGGTGACGAGGGACGGCGTGGGGTCCCATCCGAGGATTGGATCCACGCCTCCATGGCGTGGTCGTCGCCGTCGACCCACTTGCGCAGGACGTCGGTCGAACCCTTGCCCGCCGGGCCGGGACGCCGCTTGGGCCGTTCGGAGCTCCGGGCGTTGCCCATCATCCGGGCGACGAGCCGGTCGTCGGCCTCCTTCGAGGCGCGGGTCGCCCCCGCCTCTCCCGCGGCGAGGACCCGGTCCGCGTCCGCGGCGTCGAGACCGAGTTCGATCAGGGCGTCGCGGCCGAGCGGCTTCACCGACTCGACCGATGGGTAGCCCGCGTCCGCGAGGCGCTGGGCGGCTTGGGAGGAGATCCCGAGCGCCCGCGCGACCTCGCCGACCGCGACCTCGGGGGTCGCCGGTTCCGGTTCGGCCGTCGCCTCGGCGGGAGTGTCGTTCATGGGAATGGCACCGTTCTAGCTCGTCGTGGGGGTATATTCTTTGGGACGGAGAGCGCGAGGCCTCGGCGGCGCGACCGCCGCCGGTACGCGCCGGGCCGGTCCGACCGGATTACAGCGCCGCCCCGCAGCTCGGGCAGGTGCCGTGCCGCTCGTCCGAGAGGGTGCCGCAGTGCCGGCAGCGGATCTTCACGATGTGCCGCTCGATGGTGTGCGTGACCCGTGCCGACGCCGCGGCGGGATGCGGGACCCCTGCGCGGGCGGAGGCGAACTCGGCGAACCATTTCGGCGGGTCGACGACGTCGAGACGGAGCGGGCCGGCCGATGTTTCGAAAGCCACGAACCTCGGCCGCCTCAGCACCGTCCCGACCGACGCGTTCGACACGTTCCGTAGCGGGAGGTCCAGCACCGTCTCGGCGACGCCGCTCGTCAGGAGCCCGCCGCGCGGCGCGCTCTCCAGGACGAGCCGGATCGTCGTGAGGTGGACGGTCGCCCGCCCGGTCGCCTCGCCGAACCGGTACGGGACGACGTGCTCGCGGAGCAGTTCCCGCTCGCCTTCGCTCAGCAGCATCGGCGTCCCTCGGGATTGCTAGCTCCGGCGCGGGGGATAGAGTTTGTCGCGGGCCCGCGAGCCCGTCGGGCGCGACTTAATAGCCGGGTCCTTCCCCAAGAGGGACGATGGACCGGGAGGAGCGCGTCGAGCGGGTCGGCCGCCACACCGAGGAGCTGCTCACCCGGGAGGAACTCGGCGAGCTGTTCGCCCGGTCCGAGCGGCCGCGGGCGTACATCGGGTTCGAGCCGTCCGGTCGGCTCACCGTCGGCCACCTCGTCTGCGCCCGGAAGATGGTGGACCTCCAAGAGGCCGGATGCGAGCTCACGGTATTCCTCGCCGACTGGCACGCCTGGATCAACGACAAGCTCGGCGGCTCGCTCGAGCGGATCGAGGCGGCCGGACGGTACATGCGCTCCGCGTTCCAGGCCCTCGGCGTCTCGGAGGGCGCGACCCGGTGGCGGTGGGCCCACGAGCTGACGGGCTCCTCGGAGTACTGGTCGCGCGTCGTCCGGGTCGCGAAGACCACCTCCCTCGCCCGGACGAAGCGGGCGATGACGGTCCTCGGCCGGTCGGAGGAGGAGGAAGGGCTCGACACGGCGAAGCTGTTCTACCCGTCGATGCAGGCCGCGGACATCTTCGAGCTCCCGGTCGAGATCGCCTACGCCGGCCTCGACCAGCGCCGCGCCCACGTCCTCGCGCGCGAGGTCGCGCACCATTACGACTGGCCGGTGCCCGTCGCGGTCCACACGCCGCTGATCTCCTCCCTCAAGGGCGGCGGACGCATGGATGCTTCGGCAGGCATCGAGCGGAAAATGTCGAAGTCCGACCCGACCGGGTCGATCACCCTCCCGTCCCCTCCGGAGGAGATCGCCGCCCGCCTGAAGGGCGCGTTCTGCCCGGCGAAGGAGGTCGAGGGGAACCCGGTCGTCGAGCTCGCGCTCCACGTGGTGTTCCCGTGGCGCGGCCGGCTCACCGTGCCGAGGGCGCCGCAGCACGGCGGGGACCGGACGTTCGAGCACCGCGCGGCGTTCCACGCCGCCTGGACGGCGGGGGAGATCCACCCGGCCGACCTCAAGTCGGCCGTCGCCGCCGAACTCGGGGAGATCCTGAAGCCCCTCAACGACCATTTCGCCCACCACCCGGCCGAGGCGCCGGCGGCGTTCTGAGGGAGCCGGGACCATGACCGACGAGGGCGCGCACCGCCTCGACCGCGTGGTGGAGGCGCTCGACCCCGAGCGGAAGGCCGTCGCCGAGGCGCTCCGCGCCGCGATCCGGGCCGCCGGACCGGGACTCTCGGAGGACGTGAAGTGGCGGGCGCCCGTCTGGAGCGGCCGAAAGCTCGTCTTCTGCCTCATGGTCTACGACCGCCACATCAACCTCGGATTCTGGCAGGGGGCCGAGCTCGGCAAGCGGCACCCGGCGATCGTCGGGAGCGGGAAGTCGCTCCGCCACATCCGGATCGGGGCGCCGAACGACGCGAAATCGACCGTCGTGCGCGCGGCGATCCGCGACGCGATCCGGCTCGATGCCGGGACCCGCCCGGCGCCGCGCGCCCGGCCGAAGCGATAAGAGAGCCGGCCCGTCTGCTTCGGCCGTGCCGCCGTCGGTCCGCCTGTTCTGGGCGCCGTGGAGCCACTACTGCGTCTGCGCCGAGCTGCAGCTCGCGCTCAAGGGCGTCCCCGCGACTCTCGTCCGGGTGCCGTACCACGACAAGACGGAGCTGATCGCGGCGACGGGACAGGACTACATCCCGACGCTCGACTGGGCCGGCCGGACCGTCCGATGGTCCGAGATCCCCGACTTCCTCGAGTCGCAGCAGCCGACGCCGACCCTCTACCCGTCGGACCTGCGGGGCCTCGCCACCGTCGTCGAGCGCTGGGGCCACCAGGTCCTCGAGGAGAAGGCTTGGCGGTACGCGCTCGCGAAGATGCCCGAGACGTTTCACGACCCACGCGAGCGCTGGGTGTTCGAGGAGATCCAGAACCGTCTCCGGGGACCGTGGCACCTGATCGAATCCCGGCGGCCGGAATTCCGCGACGAACTCCTTTCGGAACTCGCATGGGTCGATTCCGCGCTCGACGGGCGCGAGTGGCTCCTCGGCCAGCCGAGCCTTGCCGACTGCGGCGTGTACGGCGGCCTCTCCCCGATGCGGACGGTTGGCGAGGAGATCCCCGAGTCCCTCCCGAACCTGCGAGCGTGGGTCGCCCGCGTCGAGACGCGGCGCACGGAGGCGCGGGCGGCCGCTCCGCCCTCCCCGTCCGCGCAACGCTAAATACTGAGCCGAGTACCCGCGCCCTACCCGTGAGCCGAGGACCCCCGCAAGGGGTTCCGCTGACGCGAGGACACGTGCATGGCGCGACCGATTTACGTACGCTTTGAGACGCCGAGCGAACTCGCCGACAAGGCCCTGCAGCTCGTGCAGATCGCGAGCGAGACGGGGAAGGTCCGCGTCGGCACGAACGAGGTCACGAAGTCGAGCGAGCGCGCCGAGGCGAAGCTCGTCATCATGGCCGAGGACGTCGACCCGGTCGAGATCCTCGTCCACATCCCGATGCTCTGCGAGGAGAAGCGGATCCCGTACGTCTACGTCCCGAAGCGCCAGCGCTTGGGGCAGTCGGCTGGGCTCACGAAGTCCGCCGCTTCCGTCGCGATCGTCGAGGCCGGCGAGGCGAAGGTGCTCCTCGACGAGATCGCCCAGGCGTACCCCACGCTGAAGAAGTAAGCGCGCGGAGCGATCCGGGGGTCGTCGATGGCGGAAGACAAGGGCTCGCCCGCGGAGGTCGTCGAACTGATCGGCCGCACCGGCATGGCCGGGGAAGCGACCCAGGTGAAGGTCCGCGTCCTCGCCGGTCGCGACCGGGGCAAGATCATCACGCGCAACGTCGCCGGACCGATCCGGATCGGTGACGTGCTGATCCTCCGAGAGACGGCGCGCGAGGCGCGTAAGCTCTCGGTCCGGTAGAGGCTCCGATGGTCGTCAAGCGCTCCTGTTCGTTCTGCGCCGGCGAGATCGAGCCCGGCACGGGCATGATGTACGTCAAGCGGGACGGCTCGATCTACCACTTCTGCTCCTCCTCCTGCCGCAAGCAGCAGCTCCATCTCGGCCGCGTCGGCCACCGTCTGAAGTGGACGCGCGCCCACGCGATCAAGCGCCAGACCGAGCAGAGCTCCGCCGCCGGCAAGGCGGCGGGGAAGCACAAGCCGGCCATCGTCCGGTCCGGGAGTCGAAGCGCCGCGGCGCCGGCCGAGCCGCCGAAGGAGCCCGCGAAGGCCCCAACCGAGTCCGAGGGCGCCGAACCGGCCCCAAAGGCCGCGGAGCCGACCCCTGGTGCGCATGTCGCCGCCCCGGCCAGCGCCGAAACCCCGGCCGCCGCGGCGAAGAAACCGCGCGCGAAGAAGCCGAAGGACGCGCCGGACGCCGCGCCCCCTAGCTGAGCCGACCGGCGCCGCGGACCCGGCTCGTTCCACTCGAGCGCTCGACTTGATGGGCCGGCCGGCTCCGGTCGTTCGGTGCCGCCCGAGTCGCGCGACGACCGTCGACGGTACGTCTCCGCCGGCGAGCTCGCGGACTACGCCTTCTGTCCAAGGTCCCACTTTTACGCTCGGCACCCGGACGGCCGGACGGTGGCCGCCGGCGCGGTCGTCCGCGAACGGGCGGGGACCGCCCATCACCTCCGAACGATCGGTTCGGATCGGCGGTGGGCCGAAGTGTCCGCGCTACCGTGGGTCGCCGCGCTGTTGATCGGCGGGGTGCTCCTCGCCGTCACCCTGCTCCGGTGGCCCTTGTGACGCCCGGCGTCGCCGTGGCCACGCTCGTCCTCCTCGCCGGGCTCGGGCTCGTCGGGGCCGCGCTCTGGGCCCTCTCGAGGATCGCCGCGGCTCGCTGGTCCGGCGCGCTCATCTACGCCGACGACGGCCGGTCGAACCCTCCGACCCTCGTCTCCGACGAGCACGGTCTCGTGGGCCGGCCCGACGAGGTTTGGCGGCGGAGCGACGGAAGCCTCGTTCCCGTCGAGGTGAAGAGCCGTCGGGCACCGGACTCCGGCGTCCTCGCCTCGCATCGGGTCCAGGTCGAGGCGTACTGCCTGATCCTCGAATCCACGAGCGGACGGTCCCCGCCGTACGGTGTCGTCGTCTACGCCGACCGGGTCCGCCGAACCGTTCCGTGGGACGACCGGGCCCGCCGGGAGGTTCGCCGCCTGCTCTCGGAGATCCGTCGACCGTACGATGGCCGGGCGGCCCCGTCGCTCGGAAAATGCCGGGGCTGCCGATGGCGGGAGGGTTGCGACGTCCGCACCGCCTGAGGTGGGCCAAGCCTCCCCGGTCGACCGAGACCCTTAGATAGGACCCGCGACCCTCGGCCATTTGGCCCAGGGCCAGGAGGTTCCGGTGAAATGGTAGCGAACTACGATGCCGTTTCGCCGCGGACCGACTGAGCTCGCTCGGATCCGACCCGCCCGTTCGGCATCGTTCGCTACTGTTCACTGCGCAACCGCCGACCGCCCGGGCCGGGTTGAAACCGATGCCCAACGATGGGTACCTCGACAGCAGCGTGCACTGGAAGGTGCGGACGGGCCAGATCGCCTTCGCCGAGCCCACGCACGACGAAGTAGCGGACGCCATCCTCGACGCGGGACTCGCGACCGAGGTCGGCCAACGGCTCGGGAGCGGGAAGGAGGCCGACGTCTACCTCGCTCGAGATGGGCGCCGCCTTCTGGCGGTCAAGGTGTACCGGCAGTACCGGACGTCCCACCGGGGCGGCGGGTCGATCAAGCTCGAGTCGATGGGCCAGCGCGCGGTCCGAGAATTCGAGCTGCTCACGTACGCCTTCCAGGGCGGCGCGCGGGTCCCGAAGCCCGGCGAACGGGTCGAGAACATGTTCACGATGCAGTACCTCGGCAGCTCGGAGGCCGCCGCGCCGATGCTCCAGAAGGCGGCGCTCGACGATCCGGAGCCGTTCCTCCGCGCCACCCTGGACGGCATCGAGGGTCTCGCCGAGGCGGGGCTCGTGCATTCGGACCTGAGCCCGTTCAACATCCTCGTCCACGACGGCGCCCCATGGTTCATCGACCTCGCGGCCGGCGTCCGGGTCGACCGTCTCGGTTGGCCGCCCTGGCAGCGCCTCTCGGAAGCGATGGAGTCGCTCCGCCACGGGCTGGCGAGCCTGGAGCGCCACTTCCGCCGCTACGAGCTCGAGTTCGACGCCGACGAGATCCTCGGACGGGTCCGGACCCAAATCGACCGGTTCGGGGTCATGACGCCGCCCTGAGGCGGAACCGGCCCGAACGCCCGATCAGGCGGCGGGGAGGAACGAGACGTGCGGCGCACCGAGTCGCGGGTCGACGACCGCGAGATGGAGCGGGAACACCGGACGGATGCCCCGGACGGTGACCCCCAGCTCATTCCGTCCCACCGCGACCACGGCGTCGGCCATCCCTCGGACGGCGTCCGCGCACCCCACGCCGGGACGGAGTATCCCCAGCGCCAGGTTGCCGACCATCCGGGCGCGCTTGATTCCGTGGAAGAACATTCGACTGGCCGTGTCGGACCCGAACAGGAGGTCGCAAATCTCGAAGGAGACCGTTTCCAGGAACGGTTTCGACCGGGCTCCCCGGACGGCCACCTCGGCCTTCACCATCTTTTCCATGTCCGCGTCACGTTGCTTGTTCCGCCGCTTTTCCTGGGCGGGGGCAGCGGCTCCGCCGCCCGGCCGCATCCTCCTCGTCGCCTCCTTCATGCTGACGACGTACGGGAACTCGTCGTCCTCGCCGATGTACTCGACGATTCGCACCCGCGTGTCGAACCGACGACGACTGACCCACTGGGTGAGCCGGGCGCGGAACTCGTGGGGCGACTCCCGGGCCGGGAGGACCGCCAGGATCCCGCGGGACTGGTAGAGGAAGTTGAGGTACGTCGGATTCATCAGGAGGGCCCGGTCGGCCGGTTCGACCGAGCTGTCGAGCTCGAGGAGTGTCATCGCCCCGCGGAGGTATCCGCCCCCCAGCAGCCGGTCGAAGTCCGGGATGCCGGAGGAGAACCGTCCAGCCGGGTCGGGGATCGGGGTCCAACGTTCGTTCGAGTCCTTCGCAGGGCGCTTCCCGGGCATGAGGAGACGATGCGAGCCCGGGGTTCTTAGAGACCTCACATTCTCGACGGCGGCCGGCCGCCGGAGCGGGGGACCCGAATCCCGGAACGAATCGGCCCGCGGTCGGTGCCGCCGCTCCGTTTTCCGGTCGCGGTCCCGCCGATTCTGGTCACTTGGTGATTCTCGATGTTAGATTAATAGTGAGACCATTCGGGCCGCTCGGGTGCGCCCGCCGCGCATCAAATCGGCTTGACCGTGCGGGGAAATACCCGCCGGCCGACACGCCGAGGAGGCCACCATGTCGACCCCGAGCCTTCCGGCGCCGTCCCGCCCCGGCTTCTCGCTCCCACCCCCTCCCCCCCCGGGCTTCGCCTACCAGTACCGGTACGCCGGCCTCCTCGCGCGGTTCGGGGCCGTGATCCTCGACTTCCTCCTGCTCCTCGTGGTGACGATCGTAATTGCGATCCCGCTCGGCATCCTCGCCTTCGTCGCCACCGTGGCGGGGGCGCCGGGGGACTGGGTCGGCTCGTTCGTGTGGGGGCCGTTCGCCCTCCTGATGTTCTTGCTCTGGATCGGGTACTTCACCTACTTCGAGAGCACGTCGGGCCAGACGCCCGGGAAGCGCGCGCTCGGGATCCGGGTCGTCTCGGTCGCGACCGCCCGGCCCCCCGACCTCGGCCACGCGCTGGTCCGCAACATCTTCCGGGTCATCGACTGGCTCCCGGGGCTGTACTTCGTCGGGTTCGTCGTGGCCGCCCTCACGTCGCGGAAGCAGCGGCTCGGCGACCTTCTCGCCGACACCATCGTCGTCGCCGCCTGAATTCGGTCACCGGGCCCGAACCGGGGTCCCTCGGCGGGCGGCGGAACGAGAGTCCGGCCGTACGACCCCCATTGAAAGTTTGAAGTACCTTTTCGCCCCCTCCCGGAACTGGATGCCACCCGCCCCCGTTCCTGAAGAGGTCGTCCCGGGCGGGGATTCGGTCGGCTGGTTGTTCGCGTACTTCTACACCCTGTTCGGGGTCCTATGGGGCGCCGAGATCGGTTCGACGGGACTTCTCCGCGCGCTCGGCGTGGGCACCTCCCCGACCGTGATCGGCCTCGTCACCCAGGTGGCGATCGTCGCCCCGATCGCGGGCCTCTGCGCCTTCCTGTTCGTCACCTATGTCCCCGCCCCCCTCCCGCGGACCGTCATCTCGCCGAGCGGGATGCGGATCTACCTCCAGCTCCGCCCGATCGAGTTCCCGTGGTCCCGCGTGCGCCTCGTCGGGGACCGTGTCTACGCGTTCACCCGCCGCGGCGGCGTCTCGCACGTCTACCGCGCGAACGACTACCAGGTAAGCCGGCTCTCGGCGTTCTCCGCCCACATGCGGTAGGATGGTGCGGCGCGCCTAGTGGCGCCGGACCCAGTGCACGTCGGTCCGGTACGCCATCTCGAACCGTTCTCGGCCGCGCGTGTCCGGGTGTTCGGCGAGCAGTCGCCGGACCTCCTCGCCCACGCGGGCGCGTTCCGTCGCGGGTCGGACGGCGATGAAGCTCACCGAGAGCGCCCGGTCGACGAACGTCGCGACATTTCCGTCCTGGCGCCACCGGAACTCCCGCGACTCCGGTGGGGCGAAGTGCGGGTGGTTCGCGAACGCCTCCCGCCAGGCGCCCTTCTGGATCCTCGGCACGGTCCCGGAGTCGTACCGGTCGAGGATCTCGCCGAATGCGGCGACCCACGGAACCTCGGCGTCCCGTCGATTCCAGATGAGACCGAGACCGCCCGACGGCCGGAGGACCCGGGCGATCTCGTCGAGCGCCCGCGGCTGTCGGAACCAGTGGAACGCCTGAGCGGCGACGACCACGTCGACACTTGCGTCGGGAAGGGGGATCGCCTCCGCGGTCCCTTCGAGCAACTTGACGCCGGGGAGGGAGCTCCGGAACACGGTCCGCATCCCGGGGGACGGTTCGACGGCGGTCAGCTTCGCTCCCAGGGGAACGAGGGCGCGCGTGAACTTTCCGGTCCCGCTCCCGAGCTCGACGACGGTCCGTCCGGATCGGATCCCGAGGGCGTCGGCGAGGCAGCGGATCGCCTCCGGCGGGTAGTCGGGCCGGCCCCGGTCGTACTCCGGACCGACCGCGTCGAACGCCCGCGCGGTCGGATGAACGTCGTCGAGGCCCGTCATCTTCCGACCGGCCGGCGGAGCCGCCTGCCCATATGGCGCGTTCCGCCCCCGACGTTCCCAAGCCTTTTCATGGGGACGCGGCTCCGCGCCGACGATGCCCGAGGGGACGGTCGAGCGCACGCTCGTGCTCGTGAAGCCGGACGGGGTCCGGCGCGGCCTCGTCGGGGAGATCCTCGGCCGGTTCGAGCGCAAGGGGCTCCGACTCGTCGCCGCGAAACTGATGCCGGTGGCGAGGTCGCTCGCCGAGACGCACTACGCCGAGCACCAGGGAAAGCCGTTCTATCCGGCTCTCGTCGCGCACATCACCTCCGCCCCCGTCTTCGCCGTCGTCCTGGAGGGCCGGTCCGCGATCTCGGTCGTCCGGCTGATCACCGGCGCGACGAACCCGCAGACCGCGGCGCCGGGAACGGTCCGCGGCGACCTCGCGCTTGGCGTGACGCCGAACCTCACCCACGCTTCCGACTCGCCGACGTCCGCGGCGCGGGAGATCGCCCTGTTCTTCCCGCCCTCCGAATTTCTCGACTACACCCGGGTCGGCGCGGAGTACGCCTAGCCCATGACGAGCGACGTCGAACGGGCCGTCCGGGCGCTCCGACGCGGCGAGCTCGTCGTCTACCCGACGGACACGCTGCTCGGCCTCGCCGCGCGTGCCGACGACCCCGAGGCGGTCGGCCGCCTCCTGGCGGCGAAGGCGCGTCCGACGTCCGCCCCGCTTTCGGTCGCCGTGTCGAGCTACGAGGAGCTCGAGCCGCTCGCCGAGCTCGACGGTCCGCGTCGGGCCTGGCTTCGGCGCCATCTCCCCGGCCCGTACACCGCCCTCCTGCCGGCCTCGGCCGAGGCGACGAAGTCGCTCGCCCCCGGGGTCGTCTCCGCAAGCGGGACCATTGGGGTCCGGATCCCCGACCACCCGCTCGCCCGCACGATCGCCGAGCTCGTCGGACCCGTCACGTCCACGAGCGCGAACCGCCACGGAGCGCCGACCGCTCGGTCGCTCTCGGAGGCCCGCCGGGTGTTCGGACGAGAGGTCTCGGTCTATCTTTCGGGAGCCCCCGCTCCCTCCGGGGTCCCCTCGGAGCTCGTCGACCTGACCGGGGCGAAGCCCCGCTCCGTCCGCCGCGGGTGAGCGCCGGATGGCCCGGTTCCCGGACGACCTTGACCGCTGGCGGTCCGCCGCCCGGATCAGCGCCGAAGCGCGGGAGGTCGGCCGTGTGGCCGCCGTTCCCGGCGCCCGTCGCCGCGACGTCGCCGAGGCGATCGAGTCGTACATCCGGTCGAAGGGCGCCGCGCCGGCGTTTCCGGCCAACCTGTCGCGCAACGTCGAGGCCGCCCACTTCACTCCTCCCCCGGACGATGAGGAGCGGCTCGTCGCCGGCGACATCCTGAAGGTCGACGTCGGGGCCCACCTCGACGGCGCGATCGCCGACACGGCCACCACCGTCGAGGTCGGCGGGACCGGACGCCAGGAGAACCTGCTCCGCGCGGCGCGCGACGCGGTCGAGGCGGCGATCGCGCGGGTCCGGGCCGATGCTCCCGTGGACGACCTGAGTCGGGCGATCGAGTCGGCGGTCCACGCGCGCGGCCTGAAGCCGATCCGCGACCTCTCCGGCCACTCGATCCAGCGCTACCTGCTCCACGCGGGGAAGTCGATCCCGAACGTCTCGGGACTCTCCACCGACCACCTCGAAGAGGGCGAGATCATCGCGATCGAGCCGTTCGTCACGAACGGCGCCGGCTCGATCGAGAACGGCCCGTTCGGCCACATCGTCCGGTTCCGTCGGGACCCGGGGCCCTCCGACCCGGTCGTCGCGAAGCTGTTCGACCGGTTCCGGACGCTCCCGTTCACGGCCCGCTGGGTCGACCCCGTCGACCGGCCGGCGCTCGCCCGCGCGCGGCGCCATCTCCAGACGTACCCGGTGTTCGTCGAGCGGGGGGGCGGCCTCGTCGCGCAGGCCGAGCACACCGTGCTCGTCACATCGGACGGCGTCGAGGTCCTGACGCGCGGCCCGGCCTAGCCGGCTCGCTCGAAGTCGGCCCGCGCGATCCGGGCCCCCTCGACCACGGCGCGCAGCTTCTGCCAGGCGACGTCGAGGGACCGGGTCCGAAGCCCGCAGTCCGGGTTGACCCAGATCCGGGCCGGGTCGCCGAGGATCTTCGCGGCGCGGCGGATCCGGTCGGCGACCTTCTCGGCCGACTCGACCTCGTTCCGGTGGACGTCGACGACGCCGAGCCCGACCTCGCGGGTGTCCCCGTACTCCTGGAACATCCGGAGGACCTCGTACCCGTCCCGGTCCTCGGTATCCCGGTTCGCGAACTCCCACGCCCACTGCTGGCAGTTCTTCGCCTCGAGCAGCGCCGGAAACAGGGACCGGTAGTCGGAGAAGCAGATGTGCATCGAGAACGTCGCGTCGAGCCCCTCGGTCGCGGCGTTGAACCCCTCGGCGACGATGTCCGCCTCGTCCGGGTGAGTGCCCGCCGCGGGCTCGTCGATCTGGATCACCCGGCATCCGTGGTCGATCAGCGCGGCGAGGGTGGGACGGATGGCCCGTTTGGCGATCTCGACCACGAATTCCCTCTGGGCATGGCGCCGGGCGGCCCGCCCCTTCCAGCCGGTCTCCCGGCCGAGGTAGTACTCGTTGTACGACCAGTCGGCCAGCGTGTACGGGCCGGTGACCGGGAGCTTCGGGATCCCGGCCGCGTGCTCGCGGACGAAATCGAACTCGTCCACGTGGTACGGGCGGTCGAGACGGATCTCCCCAGTGTTCGCGGCCTTCCGGTAGTACTTGTTGTCGAACGACCGCACGTGGCCGAGGAACTGGAAGCCGTGCATCTGGCGCACCGGGTACTCGTACATCTCGATCCGCCGCGCTTCCCCGTCGTAGACGCGCGCCAGGCCGGCGGCCTCCATGTACCGAAGAGCGAACAGCGCGCCGAGGTCCCGGACCGCCGACGGCTCGAGCGCGCGGGGTCTTCCTTCGAGGAACCCGCGAAGTTCGGGGCTCGCCGGGTCGGCGAACTTGACCCGGTCGTTCCACGAACGGAACTCCTGCACGGCGGCCGCGTCGAGCGGTTCGCCCCGTTGCCCCAGGAGTTGCCAGCGAGGCTTCGCGAGGCTGCCGATCTCCTGGGCGGGGAACAGCGGCGACGTCACGAGACCCCCTCCGGCCCCAGGAGGATCTGTTTCGCGGCGGGAAGGACGTGAAGCTTGCGGGCGGCCGCGTCGGTCGGGAGGAGGTCGAGCGGTCCGCCCGGCCCGAGCCACAGCTCCTTCGGGTTGCCCCGCTTCCGGAGCGACTTCGCGATCCGGGCGACCTCGCCCGCATCCTCCGCGAGGGTGGTGCGCGGGTCGAGACAGCCGAGCCCGATGCCCCGGCG
>Ga0209415_10000679_pt1 | contig 63583 bp, 56 predicted proteins | sample PeaSoiSIISIP2007_FD_187696 | JGI IMG/M metagenome (GOLD analysis project Ga0209415, IMG submission 187696) | Peat soil microbial communities from Weissenstadt, Germany - SII-SIP-2007 (SPAdes) (version 2) | ecosystem: Environmental > Terrestrial > Soil > Wetlands > Peat | place: Germany...
CGCCGGAATCCACCTCGGTGAAATCTCCCGCTACGCAATTCCAGCCGATTCGTTCATTGTTGGGCGTCGCCTTAGCGCGGAGGGCACGGAGTGCACGGAGTCGAGGCGTATGGAGCAGCGGGCGCCGCTGGGCTGGCGGGCGGTCGGCTTGGCCAGTCCGCAGCAGTGGTAGCGGCACGACTGCTGTGCGCTCCGTGGCCCTCCGCGCTGACGCCGTGCTGGAGTCCTTGCGCGACCGCAAGCGCGTACCTGCGGCGGGAAGGACCACGAGACCGGTCCGGCGCCTATCCCAGCCCCGTCTTTCTCTATGCGACACTATCTCATGCATAGCGAAACGAGACGACCGTGAGACGGCGTTCCCCGAACAGCCCCCTCTCACTCCAAGCGCCGCAGTCTCCTGCATAGCGAAACGAGACGCGAGCGAGACACCGTTGGCCTCCGCCCGCGGCGCTCCCAACGCCATCGCCTGCGGCGCAGCCCCGGCGTGCCGGGCCGTCGCGTTTCCCGCCAGCATGAAACTGCTCTCATCCTGGCGCCTATGGGGCAATGCCCCGCCGGGCGAGCGCCTGGTAAGCCCTCCCGGAAACCGCTTGCCCCCTGCCCGGCCCGCAAGGCAATTTCCCTTTTATGAGCGCCAGCACCTCCACTAACCCGCCCGCAGGTCAGCCCGCCGCCCAACCCACCGTGACCCCGGGCGGCGAGACGCTCGACCAGGCGTTGACCCGCGCCCAGGCCGCAGCCCAGGCAAAACGCCTGAACGAGGCCGCGGGCATCTGCAGCGACGTGCTCGTCGCTTCACCCGATCATCCTGCCGCCCTCGCCCTGCTCGGCATCATCAGCGCCCTGCAGAACGACCCCGAGCGCGGTATCGGCTTGCTCGAGCGCGCCATCAAGCTGCGGCCCGGCAACGCGAGCTGGTACGCCCACCTCGCCTCGCTCTGCCGCGCCACCTACCGCATGGAGCAGGCGCTGGTGGCGGGGCAGGAGTCGGTGCGGCTGGATCCGGGGAATGCCGACAATCTGGTCAACCTGTCGCTGATCTTCGTCGATGTGGACGACCGGGAGCGTGCCATTGCCTGCCTGCTGCGCGCGCTCGGCCAGAAGCACGAACATGCCGACGGGCATCTGGCGCTGGCTCAGAATCTGCTGGCCATGGGCGAGTTCGCCCCCGGCTGGCTGGAATACGAGTGGCGCAACGAGACCGAGGCCGGCAAGAACACCATGCCGAAGATGACCTCGGCGCACTGGAACGGCATGCCGATCCCGAAGGGGAGAATCCTGCTGGTCGGCGACCAGGGCTACGGCGACACCATCCAGTTCGCCCGTTACATCCCGATGGTCGCCGCCCGCTGCGAGGAAGTGGTGCTGGGGTGCTCCGCCGAGATGGGGCCGATTCTGCAGAACGTCCCGGGCGTGAAGCAATACTGCCACCGCTGGAACGACGTGCCGGGACACGCGGCGCATTGCCGGCTGTCCACCCTGCCCTACCTGTTTCATACCAACCTGGAGACGATCCCGGCGCAGGTGCCATACCTCAAGGCCGATCCGGCGCGCGTGGCGGTTTGGCGGGAGCGGTTCGCTACCCAGCTTCCGCCGGGCCGGCGCATCGGCCTGGCCTGGACCGGCCGCCCCACCCATCCGAACGACCGCCGCCGCTCGCTGCCGCTGGCCCGGATGCGGCCAATCGCCGAGGCCGGCAACGCGGTGTTCGTCTCGCTGCAGAAGCCGATGCCCGCCAACGACCTCACCGCCATGGCGCATTTCCCGGCCATGACCGATCTCTCCGCCGACCTCACCGATTTCGGTGAGACCGCTGCGGTGATGGAAAATCTCGACATCATCATTACCGTGGACACCGCCATGGGGCATCTGGCCGGGGCGCTCGCCAAGCCGGTCTGGATCATGCTGCCCAAGGCGGCGGACTGGCGCTGGATGCTCGACCGCAGCGACAGCCCCTGGTACCCGACAGTGCGGCTGTTCCGGCAGGGTTTTCCCGGCGCCTGGGATGTGGTGCTCGCCGAGGTCGCCACCGCGCTGGCCCAGGAACTGCGCGCGACCTCGCTGATCGCCGCCGCCAACTGACTTTGTTGCCGGCCGGGGGATGGACGCACGGGAACAGGATCTGGTCGCCGAAGCTGCCGAGCTCGGCATCTCCGGCCTGTTCGATCCGGCGTGGTATCTGCAGGCCTACCCTGATGTCGGGCTCGCCGCCCTCGATCCGCTGGTGCATTTCGTGCTGCATGGGTGGCAGGAGGGGCGCAGGCCGAACCCGTATTTCGACCCGGGCTGGTACCTGGCGTCCTATCCGGACGTGGTCGAGGCGGCGGTGAACCCGCTGCTGCACTATTCGCGCTACGGCGACCTGGCAGGCCGCCGGCCGATGCCGTTCTTCGATCCGGACTGGTACCGGACCGCGCACGAACTGGCGCCGGACCGGCTGGCGCTGCGACACTTCCTGCCGCGGCGCGGCTCCGGCCGGTTCATCCCCTGCGCCGCGCTGTATGCCGTGCCGTTCCTGTCGCCCTGGCGCGAGCATGCGGCCCGCAACGAAGACCCGTTCCGCGGTTACCTCGATGACATGACGCGCGCGCGGCAGGACGTGTTCCCGGACCTGGCATTGCTCGAGGCTTCCGGCCTGGTGGACGCCAACTACTATCTGGCGAACGGCAGCGACGTGCGCGAGGCGGAGCTGGATCCGACGTTGCATTTCTGCCGGTTCGGCTGGGAGGAAAAGCGCAAGCCGAACATCTATTTCGACACTGGGTGGTATCTGGCGACCAACCCCCGCGTCGTGCGGCTCGGGCTTAACCCGCTGGTGCATTACGTGTGCGAGGGGGAGGCGGCGAACCGCCGGCCGGTGCCGTATTTCGATCCCGGCTGGTATCGCGCGACCTATGGCATCCCGCCGGAACAGGGTGCTTTGGCGCATTACCTCGCGCACCGGCGCAGCCAGTCGTTCAGCCCGACACCGCTGTTCGACGTAGACTGGTACGTCGCACGGCATCGGGGGGCGTTGGGCCCGCATCGCGACCCGTTCGCGCATTTCCTGCTGGCGGGCACGCATGGCGACGTCGATCCGTCGCCGGCGTTCGACGCCGCGGAGTACCGGCGGCGGCAGCTTGGGCGCGTGAGCCGCGGGTTTCGCAACCTGATGCACGTGGAGATGGACAACCCGCTGATCCATCATCTGCGGGCAGAGTATCGGTGAGGCGCGGCGGAGCTTTGGCGTGGTTCCGGGGGGCATTTTGCATGGACCGGCTCTCAGGTGTGGAATTACCGATCCCGGAAGAGGCGCATGGATCCGGAAATAGCCGCAACGGTGCGTGCGTGGATGGCAGCCGACCTGGTCACTGCCCAACAGTTAGGATAGTTCCGATTATGCGGCATTGGTCTTCGAGACTAGGCAGCGACGCCGGAAGAATTGTCATGGATCTGTCATGCAACCTGCTGGACATCGGCAATACCACAGGGCATTGAATTGCAACTTTGACACAGGAGTCGCAGTATGCTTCCAACGGGAGCCAAGTGTCGAGTCGCAGAGACCCGTCCGAAGCGCCGCACCAGCGAGCGCCAAAGGTGGGGTGTCTCAAGCGACTCTCGGGTGCGTCGTCCGTGTCTAAACACCACTGATCTGATTGTTCCGGGACTGCTCTAACTGAAGCCAACGGCGGCGGAAAGATCGAGCCGGCCGCGGCAGGGGTTTCGGTCGGAGGGAAAAAAGTGAGACAATGACCAAAGCTATGGAAACCGCCATGGTGGCCGAGGCCTACGGTCGCTGGGCACCGGTCTATGACTTTGTATTCGGACCAGTTTTCAAGCGCGGACGCAGTGCGGCCATCGACGCGGCCGAGCGCATCGGCGGGCGTATCCTGGAAGTCGGTGTCGGCACCGGGCTTTCGCTTTCCGGTTACTCCAGAAGCAACTCCATATTCGGTGTCGATATCTCTGCTCCCATGCTGGGCAAGGCCCGCAAGCGGGTGGCAAAACTGCGCCTCAGGCACGTCGAGGGCCTGGCCATTATGGACGCTGAGAATCTGACATTCCCGGATGACTCTTTCGATGTCGTTGTGGCCCAGTATGTGGTGACCGCGGTGCCGCATCCGGAACAGGCCCTCGACGAGTTGCTTCGCGTGTTGCGACCAGGTGGCGAAATCATTATTACCAGTCGCATCGGCGCGGAGGCAGGCCTGCGTGGCACCTTGGAGAAATGGTTGATGCCGCTAACCAGCAGGCTTGGCTGGCGCACCGAGTTTCCCTGGGCACGCTATGCTCGTTGGGCTGCGAATTCGCCGGCGGTGCGCGTCGTCGAGCGACGCCCAATACCACCATTCGGCCACTTTTGGCTGATCCGCTTCGCCAAGCTGCCGGGTGGTTCGGAGCGGAACGAGGCAGGGCCAACCGAGGCCGCCGAAAGATGATCGGAAACCCTGGCAACCGCGAAGACAGCGGGAGCGCCGAGGCGCGGGACTGGAAAAGCCGGCCAGGATGACTCCGCTCCTGGTCAATCAAGCCTGATCTGACCTTGACACCTGAGAAGGAATCGCGATGCGCAGTTTTCTTGAACTCCTGAGGGTACAGCGTTGGGATGACCATCGGTATTACCATCACAGTCGCATTAATCAGACCCTTCACCTGATCAGCGCGATCAGTTTCTTGTGCGCTTATGCGATGGCGTTCACGGATCCGGCCATGGCAGCCCTGGTAGGGTGGCTGGTGGCCATGACAAGCCGGCAGATCGGGCACCTGTTTTTTGAACCCAAGGGTTATGACGTGGTCAATCAGGCGACCTACGAATACAAGGAAGCGATCAAGGTCGGCTACAATATTCGCCGCAAGATCGTCCTGCTGACGATCTGGGCGTTGTCGCCATTGCTGCTTCTCGCTGATCCGACGCTGCTGCGGAGCATTCAGCCGTGGAGCGTTCAGCCGTCCGCGACACTGGCTGGTGTCATGCGGCACCTTGGATACCTCTGGCTCGGCCTCGGCATCAGCGGCTTGCTGTTTCGCACTGTGCATCTGTTCTTCATCAGGGATCTGCGGACCGGGCTGGCATGGGCCACCAAAATCCTCACGGATCCGTTCCATGATGTAAAGCTATACCATCGGGCACCTGCGTACCTGCTGCACGGCCAGTTGATCGACCCCTCAATCGTGCCGGACTATCCGCATTAATTTCCTTGGGTAGGCAACCAGCGACGTCCTCAGGGCAATCCGCTCTGTGGCCGTCGCTTGCTGGCCCGATTGACGAGACGCCCCAGTATCTCCCACACGACCTGGCGCTTGATCGACTTGTTGGTTCTCGTGGGATCGATCCACCACCAACCATCCCTTTCCATCGCTCTGGCCGCCGCCAAAAAGCGGTCCGCAACCTCGTTGAAGTCCGCGTCGCTATAATTCAAGCTAAAAACAATTCTACCAGTGCCCACCCAACTGAGTGCCAGCCTTTCGGCACGCAGGTAGTACTGAAGCATCCAGTTGTAGCGAGAAGGCCGCGTGTAGCAAACGGTCCAAATGGAAGACAAATTGACCACCCTGACCGGAAGATCCTCCTCGCCCAGCCGGCGGTTAAGTTGTTCCGCCCGTCCATCCCAAAGCTCGTCCAGACCTCGATAGAGCTGCAGGATCTCCGGGCTCTCCAACCGACTCAGGAACTCGTGCATCGTGCCCATGACATAAGGATGGGCGTTGAAGGTGCCGCGCGCCAGACAGATGTCGATCGGATGGTCATCCCGATAGCGTTTCATCAGTGCGTGCCGGCCACACAGTACCGCCACGGGCAGTCCTCCCCCGAGCGTCTTTCCATAGGTGACGAGGTCTGGTTCGATACCGAAATACTCACGCGCGCCGCCGAGTGCCAGTCGGAAGCCGACAAAGATTTCGTCGAATATCAAGGGAATGTCACGCTCGGTGCAGACCGCGCGCAGTTGTTTCAGCCACTCTGTATAGGCTTGGCGGTCAAAACAGGCCGTCCTTCCGCTGTCGATCAGTGCCGAATCGACAGGAGGGCCGGCATTCGGATGCATGGCCTGAAGCGGATTGACCAGGACACAGGCAATATCCCGGCGTCGGCGGAGCACAGCAAGCGTATGCTCCGACATCTCCTCCAGTGTGTAGGTATCGCGGGCGGCGATCGGATTGCCGATGCCGGGCTGAACGTCGCCCCACCAACCATGATACGCGCCGCAGAAGCGGACCAGATGGGAACGCCGCGTGTGATAGCGGGCAAGCCGAACTGCCTGCATCACCGCTTCCGTGCCGGACATGTGGAAGGATACCTCGTCGAGCCCGGAGATCTGGCGCAGGCGCTCGACGTTATAGGCAACGACGGGATGATAAGCCCCCAGCACTGGACCGAGGTCGCATACCTGTTGCGAACCGCGCGCGATGCACTCCTTGTAGAAATCATACCCAAAGAGATTCACCCCATAAGAGCCGGCAAGGTCGTACAGGACATTGCCATCAAGGTCGGTGAAGGTTACCCCGGAAGAGGCGGCCAGAACGGAGCCGGCGGCCAGATGCTGACGGACGAAACGGCTGTATTGGAAGGGCACGCGGTAGGCATCGATGAACTGAAGATCGGAGACTCGCGTCTTGATCTGCGCCGTCAACGCTCTCGTCCGGGCGAATCTCTCCTGATAAAGCGAGGAAAGGCGCAGAAAACCATCCCGCCGTCGGGCCGCGATCGCCTCCGGCGGATCATCCGACCGGAAGAACCGATTTTCATCATATTCGTAAAAGGGGATCAGCGATGCTATCCGCCGTGCCAGCCGAGCGTGTCCCGTCAGAGAGCGGTGCTTCGCACTCGATAACGCAAGCCGTGGCCTTGCTTTGATGAGGAAGGCGGAAACCAACCCCACACCAGAGCCGTACGCTGCAAGGATACTCAGTTCCATGACAGTTTTATTACCTTTTTGGTCAGCGAGCTGACATCATAATGGCACTGCGCTCGGTGATCGCAAAGATCGTTCAGCGGGAGCATATCAACTTCCTGTTGAGCAACCGTATCCCCCGCCGGTTGGCAACGCGCTTTTTCGGTTGGTTCAGCCAGATCGAGCATCCCCTGATCCGCACAATGTCAATCGGTATCTGGCGGCTCTGCTCCGACCTGGACTTGAGCGACGCGAAGGAGACGCGCTTCCGCAGCCTGCATGACTGCTTCATTCGACTGCTGCGGGATGGGGCCCGCCCGATCAATGCGGACCCAGACCTGCTCGTCAGTCCTTGCGACGCCATCATTGGGGCCTCGGGCCGGGTGGAAGACGGTCAGCTCCTGCAGATCAAGGGGTTCCCCTATCGCTTGCGCGATCTGCTCCTGGACGACGACCATGCGAATATCTACCGGGACGGCTGCTACGTCACGCTGCGCCTGACTGCCACAATGTATCACCACTTCCACGCACCGCATGACTGTCATGTCGAGTCGACGACTTATATTGCCGGCGACACGTGGAACGTCAATCCGATCGCTCTAAAGCGCATCGAACGCCTGTTCTGCAAGAACGAGCGTGCCATAATCAGGGCCAGGCTGACCCGCACGGGCCATGCCATCACCCTGGTGCCCGTCGCGGCCATTTTGGTCGCAAGCATTCGCCTCAGCTTCCTGGATCCGTCCCTCGATCTGCGCTGCGACGGTCCACAAACTATTCGCTGTAACATCGCTCTGTCCAAGGGCGATGAGATGGGATGGTTCCAGCACGGATCGACCATCATCATGTTCGCGCCCCACGGATTCAGCCTGTGCGAATATATCCGGGAAGGCGCCACGATTCGCGTTGGGCAACCACTCATGCGCCTGCCGCAAGCGGCATCAATCATGACATGATGATGCGTCGTCGGAAGGTCCATCATCTGCCCCGTGGCCGAAAAGCTGTGCGTTTTGGATGGCAACCGGACCTTCGGACCGAAACTCGATCCCACCGTCCGTCCCGCGCTCTCTCCCGACCCGAATCGACCCGCCGCAATCCCCGGAGTGCGGCGCGGCACCGGCGGACTATGTTCGTGTGATGCGCACCCACCTCCCTCCCGCCGCGCTCACGCAGGACCGGCTCGCCGCCGACCTCGCCGAGCAAGGCTATGCCACAATCCCCCTGCTCGAGCCCGCGACCTGCCGCATGCTCACGGCGCTGTACGACGACGACACTCGCTTCCGCAGCCGCATCGTGATGCAGCGGCACAATTTCGGTCGGGGCGAATACAAATACCTCGCCTATCCGCTGCCTGAGCCCGTGGCGACGCTGCGCGCCGCGCTGTATCCGCCGCTCGCCGCGATCGCCAATGCTTGGCGCACTGCGCTGGGTGAGGCTGGGCGCTTCCCGTCGACGCTCGACGCGTTCCTGGCCGAGTGCCACGCCGCCGGCCAGACCCGCCCCACGCCGCTGCTACTGCGCTACGGCGAGGGCGACTACAACTGCCTGCACCAGGACCTCTATGGCGCGCTGGTCTTCCCACTGCAGCTCACGGTGTTGCTGAGCGAGCCCGGCAGCGACTTCACGGGGGGAGAATTCGTGCTGGTGGAGCAGCGGCCGCGCGCCCAGTCGCGTCCGATCGTGGTGAAGCTGGCACAGGGCGAGGCGGTGATCTTCCCGGTCCGCCACCGCCCGGCGCAAGGCACGCGCGGCCCGCATCGAGTGACGATGCGGCATGGTGTCAGCCGCGTGTGCAGCGGCCGCCGCCATACGCTCGGCATCATCTTCCATGATGCGGCGTAGCTTTTCCCCTCTCCGGTTCGCGGGAGAGGAGAGGGTGAGGGTGCAGCGGGGCGCACGCTGCGCCCTTACGCTACGCTCTCCCGCCCTGCGGGAGAGGACTCGTCAGTTGCCCCCCTGTCATCGGCTGCTTCACCCCTGTCGTGCCGGGAAAACTGATCGGCAGCCCTGCCGCAACTCGGGCAGCGAGGAACCCGAAGCACTGCGCCTCCAGTGCATCGCCGTCCCAGCCGACCGCCTCCACCGGCTCGACCGGCACGCGCAACGCCGCCCGCAATGCGGCCATGATCGCCGGGTTGTGCCGCCCGCCGCCGGCGACCAGCCAGCGCAACGGCGGCGCAGGGAGCGGCGCCAGTGCTACCGCCTCGGCGGTGAACGCTACCAGCGTCGCGGCCCCATCGGCGGCCGACAGCGCGTCCAGTCCGCTCGCCGCCAGGGACGCGGCGAAGTCTAGCCGGTCCAGCGACTTCGGCCAGGGCCGGGCAAAATACGGATGACCGAGCAATTGCCTCAGAACCGCCCGGTCCATACTGCCGACCCGCGCCAGGGCGCCGTCGCGGTCGAAGCGCTCGCTGGTGTGGCGGGCCACCCAGTCGTCCAGCGGGCCGTTGCCCGGGCCGGTGTCGAACGCCACCATCACGCTGCCGTCATCGCCTCCCGGCCCGATCCAGGTCACGTTCGCCACCCCGCCGAGGTTCAGCACTGCCAGCGGCTTTTCTTCCGAGCGCGCCAGCGCGGCATGCAACGCCGGGGCCAGCGGCGCCCCCTGCCCACCCGCTGCCATGTCGGCCGAGCGGAAATCCCACGCCACGCGCACGCCCGTGCGCGTGGCGAGTTCCTGCGCATTGCCGATCTGCCAGGTCCGCCGGCGCTCCGGCTGGTGCAGGATGGTCTGGCCGTGGAAGCCGATCAGGTCCGCCGCCCGCCCCAGCGCGGCGACCGCCCGCACGTGATACTCGGTCAGCCGCGCCTCGACGGTTTTCAGCCGCCGGTCCGCCGGATCCAGCGTCGGCGCGAGGTTCAGGATCCGGCGCAGATCGGTGCGCAGCCGGTCGTCATAGGGCAGCGTCAGCGTTGGGCCGAAGGCGGCGATGCGCTCGCCGTCGGTTTCCAGCCAGGCCGCGTCTACGCCATCCAGCGAGGTCCCGCTCATCAGCCCGATGGTTCTCAGCATTTGCTCCCGTTCCCGTCCGTGCTAACGGCCCTTTACTCCGCCTTCCCTTGAGGGCTTGGGCCGCGAAGCGGACCAAGCCCTCAAGGGAAGGGGAAGTCTTTTCCTTTCTCGCCCTGTCCCATAATAGTGTAGCGCCATGTCCACCAGCGACTTCCTGGCCGAGGCCACCGCGCGTGGCTTCGTCCACCAATGCACCGACACCGAGGCGCTCGACGCCGCGCTGAAGGCCGGCATCGTGTCTGCCTACATCGGCTTCGACTGCACCGCGGACAGCCTGCATGTCGGCAACCTGGTCGGCATCATGATCCTGCGCCTGTTGCAGCGGCACGGCCATCGTCCGGTTGTGCTGATGGGCGGCGGCACGACGCGGATCGGCGACCCGTCCGGCAAGGACGAGTCCCGCCAGTTGCTGACCGACGCGCAGATCGCGGCCAACATGGCCGGCATCCGCCGCTGCTTCGCTCCGTTCCTGACCTTCGGCGACGGTCCGACCGACGCGATCATGCCGAACAACGACGACTGGCTCAGCGCGCTGGGCTACATCCCGCTGCTACGCGAGGTCGGCGTGCACTTCACCATCAACCGCATGCTCAGCTTCGACTCGGTCAAGCTGCGGTTGGACCGTGAGCAGCCGCTGACTTTTCTTGAATTCAACTACATGATTCTGCAGAGCTATGATTTCCGCGAACTCAACCGCCGCTTCGGCGTGACGTTGCAGATGGGCGGCTCCGACCAGTGGGGTAACATTGTCGCGGGGGCGGAGCTGGTGCGCCGCACCGACGGCACGCAGGTGTTCGGCCTGACCACGCCGCTGATCACCACCGCGTCCGGCGCCAAGATGGGCAAGTCGGCGCAGGGCGCGGTGTGGCTCGCTGCGGACCGTCTGGCGCCCTACGACTACTGGCAGTTCTGGCGCAATACCGACGACGCCGATGTCGGCCGATTCCTGCGCCTGTTCACCGATCTGTCGGTGGACGAGATCGCCCGGCTGGAGACGCTACCCGGCGCCGAGGTGAACGAGGCGAAGAAGGTGCTCGCCACCGAGGCGACCGCTCTGGCGCATGGCCGGGCTGCCGCTGATGCCGCCGCGGAAACCGCCCGCCGGGCGTTCGAGCAGGGGGAGGCGGCGGATTCATTGCCGTCGCTCGAGGTGCCGCGGGAAGAGCTGGCCGCCGGAGTTCCGGCGTTCCGGCTGTTCGAGCGCGCCGGCCTGGCGAAAACCGGCGGCGAGGCGCGGCGGCTGATCCGCGGCGGCGGCGCAAGGGTGAACGACGCGGCGATCAGCGACGAGGCGCAGGCGATCTCGCTGGCGGACCTGCGCGGCGACGCGATCAAGCTGTCGGCCGGGCGCAAGCAGCATCGGCTGGTGCGGGCGGGCTGAGCGGCGGCGCGGCCCTGATCGGAGCTCCGGGGACCGGCCCCATGCGGATTTTGCCCGGGCGGAATGGCGGCACGATCGCTTTCGTTGTGGGGAGGACGCGCAGGTCGATCACCGGAAAAGCGGTTCGACGGCGGCTGGGTAGCAGGCGGCTGCTCGCCGTGGTCGGCAACTCCAGCGCATCGCCGTAATAGGTCAGCAGCTTCGTTGCGAACGTGTAGAGATCGGCGATCACGATCTGCCGCGCGTTGCCGAGCCGGCGCATCAGCAGCGTGGTGCCGGAGCGGCCGGTGGCGGTGATCAGCCGGGGACGCAGTGTGAGATCTTTCGGACCAGTGGGTTCGATGCGGAAGCGACCGGCGGGAACCTCGGCCGTCGTATCTACGAAGTGCAGCACGCGAAGCCCCACAACGCCAATCAATGGAGACGCCGGACGCGGAAGCCATCTATCGTAACCGAAACGCTGTTCAGATCAGGCCGGCCACCTCTCACCACGTCCAGCCTTGCCCCGGCTTTCTGCTGCGGTCCTGGCCGGTCCAAAAAAAGGCGCTTCCCTCACCGCATAAAAAAAGCTAGATTGCGCAGCGGGATGACTGACCGATGGATAGACAAAAAAGGCGCCAACTCAGCTCGCTTCGGCCGAAGCGGGCTTGGCAACATTTGCTTTAAGCGGCTCCCGCGTTTGGAATAACGATGGTCAGAATCACTGGCCGCGCCCCGGTGGAATGTAGCAGCAGCGACGGCCTCGCTCGTCATCGGCGGCGCCCGGGTTGGGCTCGAGGCACCTCGTGGATAACAGCAGCATCATGCCCGATTCCCACAAAGTCCCCGTTCTGGTATCGTTGAGCGCTAGATGTACTTGAGGTCATATGTCGTGATCAATTCGAGTATCTGGAAGGGCGGTTCTCGCAACGAAGATGGATAACCGAAGTGATCAGGATATCTCCATGGTCACCGAGCAGACGTCGGATGCTTCGCAGCCGCTCGGGGATCCTTCGGCGCAGGCTCCGAGTAACTTCGACAAAGACGCTTACCTGCTTGCGTTTCCGGACGTCGCACAAGCCATTTCGGAGGGTGTCTGTACATCTCCGTTACAGCACTACATGGATCATGGACGGCAAGAAAACAGGCTTTCGCATCACAGGTATCTTCGCATCCTGATTGGACGGCAGCTTGAGGGTCAAATCGACTTTTATGGCCACAACTCGGTCGCCGGCGGTTGGGTATTTTGCGGCTGGACGTCTGAATGCTGGGATGAGACAAGCGCTGTCGCGATTGTCGCACAGTTCCAAAATGGTGGGGTCTCCGGCGAGTCCATCAGCGCATTTTATCAGCGCAGCAAACCTGAAGAGCGTGGAACAGGCTTTGTGCTCTTTGTGCAGGGGACGAATGAGCCCTTGGGTCCGCTAATCTCCATAGATGTGCGGCTGGATGGATCGATACTGATTATATCCGCGATGCCGGGCGCCGACAAAATGGGTGATCAGGAAATACTGTCCGCCACTCGGTCTCTTTTGACTGAACACTCGGAAATGGAAAATTCTCGTGAAATTCTTACCCTTTTATCGACATCTGGTTATGGCCGTCTCCGGCAGCCATTGAACGTCTTAAATGGAAGTGTCGATTCTTATGGTTATCACGGCACATCAGGAGGCTGGTTTTTTTGCGGCTGGACCACGCGATCCTGGGATGAGCATGCAGGGCCTGATGAGCTGATCGCCCACTTTGCGGATGGTGACGTAATAAGCAGTGAGACGGTTGCGGGTTTCTACCCGCGGGATGACCTGGAGGGTCGCGGTATCGGATTCGTCATGTTCGTGCCTGGATTGGAACGGGCCGATGGATCCCTAACGTCTGTTGAGTTGCGTGCGGGCGGCATTGCGTCGTTTATCCACGCGCCTTCGAACAGCCAGCGTTTCAGTGATGTGGAGATAGCCGCGCGACTTCGACCAATAATTGGTCGCGTTATCTCAGCCGAGGCCAATGCCGCGTTGCTGTCAGTGCTGTCTCACAAACCCTATGCTGGCGTCGAAACGCTTGCGCAGCCGTCGGACCCCATATTGCTTGAATTCCGATCGGCCTTTGTCGACGAAGACCTCTTTATCGAGCACCTCGGAGGCAGCAAAAGCGACCCCGAGATTGTTGCACGCTATCTCAGCCTTCCGATATCGGCTCGGCCCGACGTCTCCATTTTCTTCGACCGGGAATACTATTGGCAGCGCTATCCGGACGTCCAAGCCGGCGACATGGATCCGATGATCCACTTTATGCGATGGGGCGTCGGCGAAAAGCGCGCGCCACACCCCTTGGTCGATATTGAGCACATGCTGGCGATCGATCCCGAGGTCCTTCCGGATCCACTGACTATCGATGCACTGAACGATGTGCTGTGCCGTGATCTGGTCGATCCAAGCCAACTCTTTTCGCTGGAATATTACCGAAGTCAACTGGACGGCTCCGACGAAGTTAAGGGCGGCCTGCTGCGGCACTTCCTTGAGAAGGGTATGTTGCGTGGCCTAAAACCGAACCCATCATTCGATCCGATCGAATACTATCGCTGGATCGAGGGGAGGACGTTCGACATCCGTTCGAGCTTGCGGCATTTCGCCTTGCGAGGGGGTACACCGCAGCAGGAGACAGGTGCGCCTCCGACAGAAAGGCAGGCAAAGGCACTGTTCCGAGCCAAGGCCAACGCCTTGCAACTACATTATGGACGGCATCCGCTCCACTTCGATACTTCGGAGCCGCCTGATCTCAGTGTCATCATGGTCGTACATAATAATTTTGCGCTGACGCTTCAGGCACTCGCGTCGCTGCGTGCAAATAATCCGGCGGCGATTCAGGTGGTCATCATTGACTCCGGCTCAACCGATGAAACACGTCACCTGGCGCAGTACGTAAGCGGAACCCATCTGCTTCAATTGGACATCAATATCGGCTTCGTGCGCGGCTGCAATGCCGCACTGGATCTCGTGACGGCCGACACGGTACTCTATCTCAACAACGACGTGGAACTCGCTCCTGGCGCGGTGGCAGCGGCACTGCAGCGGCTGCGGTCCGATATCAGGATCGGAGCCGTTGGCGCCAAGATCGTGCGGACGCACGGACAGTTGCAGGAAGCGGGCTGCATCATCTGGCGCGACGGTTGGACCAGCGGGTACCTGCGTGGTCAATCCGCGCTCGCGCCAGAGGCAAACTTCGTCCGCGATGTCGATTTCTGCTCCGCCGCCTTCCTGCTCGCACGTACGTCCGTGCTACGTGACCTGGGGGGGTTCGACGACGCCTTCGCGCCTGCCTACTTCGAGGATGTTGATCTGTGCCTTCGCATTCGGGAGGCCGGCTACCGCATCGTCTACGACCCGGCGGTCGTGGTGCACCACCTTGAATACGGGAGTTCAGCGCGCGACCAGGACGCACAGGCGCGCATTCAAGCGGCGCACCAGGTCTTCTTCCGAAAGCATCGATACCGCCTCCGCCTCTGCTACGCGTCCGACACCCGAGCGCAGCTCTTCGCCCGCGCGGTGAATGAAGTCCGCGGACGGATCCTGCTGATCGAGGATCAACTGCCACTACGCCGCCTGGGTTCCGGCTTCGTCCGCTCGAACGATATCGTCCGCACCATGGCGGAAATCGGATATCAGGTGACCGTTTATCCTGTCCAGCGCAGGGACTTTAATCTCGCCGGCGTTTACGCCGATTTCCCGGATAGTGTCGAGGTGATGCACGATCGAGCCCTCAGCGACCTGGCGCAGTTCCTGAAAGTCCGCCGCGGCTACTACAACACGATCTGGATTGCCAGGACCCACAACCTCGATCTGGTCAAGCCAATCCTCGAAAAGGGCGGCGTCGATGTCCTGGGCGGCGTCCGCCTCGTGCTGGACACCGAGGCGATTGCCGCAACGCGCGAAGCGCTGCGCCGGGACGTACTCGGGTCGGCCGACCCGTTCGACCCCGCGCAGGCGATCCAGGACGAATTGCAGCATGCCTATTTCTGCCAGAGCCTCGTGGCGGTGAACAGACAGGATGCCGAGCGGCTGCAGGCACTCGGGTTCCAGGATGTGCACGTGCTCGGGCATCTTCGGGCGCTGCAGTTGACGCCGCAAAATTGGCAGGAGCGCGCGGGGATGTTGCTGATCGGGGCATTCCCGGCGATGGACTCGCCAAACTACGATTCGCTGTGCTGGTTCGTGGACGAGGTGCTGCCGCTGATCGAGCAGCAGCTTGGCTACGAAACGCGGCTGACCGTCGCTGGGTTCATCGGCGAGGGGGTGGATTTCGACCGGTTCCGCAATCACCCGCGGATCACCTTGCGAGGCGCGGTTGCGGACATGGCACCGCTCTATGACACGCACCGCGTTTTCGTTGCTCCCACGCGGTATGCCGCCGGGCTGCCGTACAAAGTACATGAAGCGGCATCCTATGGCTTGCCGGTTGTGGCGACGGAGTTGCTGCGACGGCAGCTTGCCTGGGAGGATGGGCAGGACCTGCTGGCCGCCGATGCGGCTGATCCCGCGGCTTTTGCGCGGCAAGTGCTTGCCCTGTATCAGTCAGAGGAGCTGTGGAATCGCATTCGGACCGGTGCGGCGGAGTGTATCCGTACCGAATGTGGGCACGAGCGGTACGCGCAAGTCCTGGCGGAGATCCTGCAATAATCCCATAGCTGGGCGGCCCGGCCTTGAAGGTCAGCGGCCCTGGAGGGCGATCCAGCGTCCGCGTTCCGCCTTGCCGCCGCATGACGGCGATTTTATCCACATGAAGGCGGTTTAATCGCTGCACCACGGGAACGTTCACCTCACCTTCCGCATGTTCAGCAGTGTCGTCGGCGCCAACCCGGTCGCCGGCCCCGCGTTGCAAGCGCGTGCCCGAACGGGCTCGCCCAGCAGGAGGACTACATGACGCCACTACCCGACACCACCAGCCGGCCACGCACATGGCGCCACACGACGCTGCTCGCCGTACTGCTCGCCGGCACCGCGCTCGGCGGCTATGCCATCAGCCACGCCGCAACGACGCCCACCATCGGCAGCCAACCGAGCAGCGCCGCCGCCGAGAGCACCGGCGCCCCGGTCAATCCGCCGGGCGCCATTACCCCGGAGGCCACGCTTCCGAACTTCACCCACCTCGTGGAGCAAGTGAAGCCCGCGGTCGTCTCCATCACCACCAAGATGAGCAGCGCGGAGGTTGCCGACAACGATCAGCAAGGGCCGATGCAGTTGCCCTTCCCGTTCAACCAGATGATTCCGCACGCGCCGCAGATGCATGCAGTCGAAGCGCGCGGCTCCGGCTTCATCGTCAAGGCCGATGGGACTATCGTGACCAACAACCACGTGGTGAAGGACGCCAAGAGCGTCACTGTCACGCTGGATGACGGCGCGACCTTCCCAGCCAAGGTCGTCGGCACCGATCCACGCACCGACATCGCGGTGCTGAAGATCGATGCCGGTCATCCCCTGCCCTACATCCAGCTCGGCAATTCGGCCAACGTGAAGCCGGGCGAGTGGGTGGTGGCGATGGGCAATCCGTTTGGCCTGGGTGGCACCGTTACCGCCGGCATCGTCTCCGCGGTCAGCCGCGACATCGGCGACGGGCCGTATGACCAGTTCATCCAGATCGATGCGCCGATCAACCCGGGCAACTCCGGTGGTCCGCTGTTCACCCAGAACGGCATGGTGATCGGCATGAACACCGCGATCTACTCGCCGTCCGGCGGCTCGGTTGGCATCGGCTTTGCCGTTCCGTCCGACATGATCCGCACCGTGACGGCGCAGCTCGAGGCGTCCGGACACGTCACGCGCGGCTATATCGGCGTGGAGGCGCAGGAACTGAACGGCGCCACCGCGAAGGGCCTGGATGTGCCCGACAACTCCGGTGCCTTGCTTGCCGGTGTTATGCCGGACGGTCCCGCCGCGCATGCCGGCCTGCAGCCGGGCGACGTGATCGAGTCGGTGAACGGCAAGAAGGTCACCAACCCGCGCGATCTGGCGGTTGACGTCGCCGCCATCAAGCCGGGTGAGGAAGCGCATCTGACCGTGCTGCGCGACGGCAAGAACGAGGATGTCGCGCTGAAGGTCGGGCAGTTGCCGAACGAGCGGACCGCAAGCAACGCGGAAGGCGGTGGCGAGCATCAAGCGCAGCTTGGACTGGCGCTGGCGCCGCTGTCGCCCGAAATGCGCGGTCAGCTCGACGTGCCGGACGGCACGCGCGGCGCGGTGGTGCGCGGCGTGGAGCCGGGCTCGCCGGCGCAGCAGGCCGGCCTGCAGCCGGGTGACGTGATCGTCGGTGTCGGCATGCATCCGGTGACCTCGCCGTCCGACGCGGCACGCGAGATCCACTCGGCGATGAACGGCCAGAGCCACGCCGTGGCGCTGCGGGTGATCCGCAACGGCGAGGCAATGTTCGTCGGCATCCAGACGGGCCCGAACCAGGCGGGCTAGCAGCGAGAAGACTTCTCTCCCGCGCAGCGGGAGAGGGTGGGTGAGGGTGACGCGTGCGCTCCGCTGCACGCTCACCCTACCCTCTCCCGCACAGCGCGAGAGGGAGAAGTCAGACCGCTGCCGTCAGCGCGTCGTAGTCGTACAGCCAGTCGTAGCGCTGCTGCATCTTTTCCGCCGCGAACTCCCGATCGATGTACTCCGCGGCGCCTGCCGGATCGCCAAGCGCCGGATTATGAAACCGCCGCGTGTTGTCCGCGGAGCCACGTACGATCGCCGCCGTGCGTTCCAGCCGCGCCGCCTCGAAGTGCCGCAATGCGTCCCGCACTGGAAACGCGTCCAGGCAGCGCGCCATGACGACCGCATCCTCCAGTGCCATGTTCGCGCCCTGCGCCAGGAACGGCAGCGTCGGATGCGCCGCGTCGCCGAGCAAGCAGACGCGGCCTTGCGCGAAATGCGGCAAGGGATCGCGGCCGAGCAGCGCCCATTTGAATGGCGTGTCGATGTTGCGGATGATGGTTTGCACGTCCCCGTGCCAGCGTGCGAGATCTCGTGCGCACTCTTCGCGGGTACCGGCTTCGGTCCAGGACTCCACCTGCCAGTCGTCGCGTTCCACCACGCCGACGAAATTCAGCAGCTCGCCGTGCCGCAGCGGGTAAGTAATGACGTGGCCGCCATGGCCGATCCAGTTGGTGCCGACCAGTTGCCGCATATGGGGCGGCAGCAGATGCATCGGCACCAGCCCGCGCCAGGCCATGATGCCGGTGAACCGGGCACGCCCTTCGCCAAACATCTGCCGGCGGATCGCCGAATGCACACCATCGGCCGCGAGCAATAGGTCGCCGGTGACATGCTCGCCGTCAGCGAGATGTAGCGTGACCGCGTCATCGGTCTGTTCGAAGCCGGTGCATGCCACCCCGGCGCGCACCACGTCCGGCGCGGCCGCACGCACCGCTTCCAGCAGCACGGCATGGAAGTCGCCGCGATGCGCCATCCAGTACGGCGCCCCGTAGCGCTGCACCGAGCCCACGCCAAGATCGAACACCCGCCAAGTCTGCCCGGTGGTCCACAACCGGATCTCCTTGCCGGTGGGCTCGCAGACAATGCGTCGCATCGCCGCTTCCAGGCCGAGCGCGATCAGCACACGCGTGCCGTTCGCCCCGAGCTGCACACCCGCCCCAACCTCACGCAACTCCGACACTTGCTCGAACACGCGGACGTCGTAGCCGCGCTGCAACAGTGCCAGCGCGGTGGTGAGGCCGCACAGACCGGCACCGGCGATGAGGACGCGCGGTTTCATGCCAAACACTCCCTCCCCTCTTGTGGGGGAGGGTTGGGAAGGGGGGTGCGATCAACTCGGATTATGCGATAGCCCCCCTCCCCGACCCTCCCCCACGAGGGGGGAGGGAGGCTCGATTCACCTCTATCCACCCCTATCCACGCTGCTCGCGCCACAACCCCAGCACGTCCTGCACCGGACGATCGGAAAAGCTGAACAGCACCGCATCGCTCGATGCCTGGTGCCGATGCGTTTGCCAGCTCGGCACCACGAAGATGTCGCGCGGCTTCCAACGCAAGGTAGTGTCGCCGACGACGGTCTCGCCCTCGCCGTCGACCACCGAGAACACTGTCCCATCGGTGCAGCGATATGGAGCGGAGCAGAAACCGGCAGGCAACAACTGCATGCAGGCGCCGATCGTCGGCATCGGCGAGCCGCCCGTCGCCGGATTGACGTAGCGCAGCTTGTAGCCATGGCAGGCATCGGGTTCACCGTTGCGTGCCAGCGTTGCCAACGCTTCGCGGGTGCGTTCGTACGGATAGTTGAACACCGGCGACGCTTTGTCCGGCTTGTAGTCCACCGGCAGCATGTTCGTACCGTAACGGGCGTAGCTGTCGCCAGCAGGGCGCGACACGGACTGGCTGTCGGCATTGGCGGGTTCGGCGAAGCCGGCGTCGAGCAATCGCACGATCGGGATGTCCAGCCCGTCCAGCCACACCATCGGCTGATCGGTATCGTTGCCATGATCGTGCCAGGTCCAACTTGGAGTCAGCACGAAATCCCCAGGCTGCATCAGCGTGCGTTCGCCTTCGACCGCGGTGTAGGCGCCACGCCCCTCGATGATGAAGCGTAGAGCCGATTGAGAGTGGCGATGCGCGGGCGCCACCTCACCCGGCAGAATAAGTTGCAATCCGGCGAACAGCGAATGGGTGATGCAGGTTTGGCCTTGCATCCCGGGATTTTCCAGGATCAACACGCGGCGTTCGGCTTCTTTCGCGGTGATCAGGCTGCCGGCCTGCATCAGATGCGGCCGTACCTCGTCGTCATAGTGCCAGATCGCCGGAAGTACCGGTGTGCTTGGCGTGCGAGTGACCAGCGTGTGCAGCCGCTCCCATAACGGTGCGAGGCTCTGCGGCGCAATGCGGTCGTAGAATGCCTGCCGCTCCGATGGCCCGGCGATGGTCTGTGCGGTGTCGTTCATGGGACGCTGCCTCCGTGCTGGCAGCGATTCGTCTAGGCAGCGCGGCCAGGGGTGTCAATTGCAAGCGGGCGCCAGCGGCTGAATGGCATTAGCCGGACACCAGATAGTCAGCAGGCCGGAGGATGCGGATGCCCCGCCCCGGATCCAGCAGCAACAGCTCGCCGTCGCTGGCCACGATGCGGGTTGCCGCAGATGCCAGCGCGAGTTCCAGGTACTTGTTGTCCTTCGCGTCGCGGCAGTCGGTCACGCGCTGCAGTGGTGCCCCCCACACACAGCCGCATCAATCAGGTTGGTCAGGACATCCTCGCGCAATGCAGGCCGGACATAGCGCGCCGACCTTGGACGGTTCAGCACCTCGACCAACTCGCTCCAAACCGCGATCGAAAGCGCGATGTCCTCGGTGTCGCACGCCTTCTGGAAGGCTGGGCGTGGAATGCTGTCAGGCAGGATCGTCGCGCCCACCAGGGTCGAGGCGTAGAAGACGATCAGCGCCGGTGCTCCGCGTTATAGGCGGCCAGTTCTTCGTTCAGAATTTCCTCGGTCAGACCTTTGGCCTCGGCGTCCACGGCAAGCCGGTCCATTGCGTCCAGCAGCCGATCCTTGGCGTTCTCGGGCTGAAACCATCGGCTGATGAGACGGCCAAGCGCCTGCCGCTTCAGCGGATCCTGCAAGGCCGCTGCGGCTTCGGCGTCTACCGGAATGCTGACCTCGACGAGTGTGCCCATTCCTGGCCTCCCGACCGGATATGCCACATCTTAGCACCGGTCGGCGACAGCTGCATCTGCCGCGCGATAGCTGATCTCAATCGGCACCTTGGTCGGTTGTGCGCTGGCGATTGTCTCCCCCAGCTCTGTCTTATGTCAGCCGTTGCGGCCGCATCCCGCGGCGCGACGCCAGCGCTAGGCCCGCGCCGCGACTTTCAATCCCGTCAGGCTCGGCACCTCGACATCGATCTCCAACGTGCTGACCTTTTCGCCGCGATCCAGTTTGATCTGCACCTTGTCGCGATCGACAGTAAAATGCTTGGCAATCACCGCGAGGATTTCGTCCTGCAGTGTCGCGAGCAAATCCGACCGGCCGGTCAGGGCGCGTTCGTGTGCAAGCAGGACCTGCAATCGCTCGCGCGCCACCGGCGCCGAGCTGCGGCGGCGGAACAGCGCGATCAGGTTCATGCCACCTTCCTCCCGAACAGCCGTCCCATGAAGCCCTTGCGCTCCAATGGTACCACCACCTCCACCAGCTCGCCGCGCAACCGCCTCGCGGCGTCGATATAGGCGCGTGCCGGCGCGCTTGTCGGGTTCAGCAGGGTGACCGGCGAGCCGAGGTTGGAGGCACGCAACACCTCCTCGCTTTCGGGGATGATGCCGAGCAGGGGGATCGACAGGATCTCCAGCACGTCCTCGGTTTTCAGCATCTCGCCGCGGGCGGCGCGGCCCGCGTCGTAGCGCGTCAGCAGAAGGTGCTTTTCAATGCGCCCGCCGTTTTCGGCTTTTTCCGTCTTCGCATCGAGCAAGCCGATGATGCGGTCCGAATCGCGCACCGAGGAGACCTCCGGGTTGGTCACCACGATGGCGATATCGGCATGCCGCATCGCCATCACCGCGCCCTTCTCGATGCCGGCGGGGCTGTCGCAGATCACCCAGTCGAATTTCTCGCGCAGGTCGGCGATCACCTTCTGCACGCCCTCGGGCGTCAGCGCGTCCTTGTCGCGGGTCTGCGAGGCGGGCAGCAGCGACAGCGTGTCGATGCGCTTGTCGCGGATCAGCGCCTGCGACAGCTTGGCGTCGCCCTGCACCACGTTGATCAGGTCGAACACCACGCGGCGTTCGGCCCCCATCACCAGGTCGAGATTGCGCAGCCCGACATCGAAGTCCACCACCACGACGTTGGCGCCGCTTTGCGCCAGCGCGGCACCAAGCGCTGCGGTGGAGGTCGTCTTGCCGACGCCGCCCTTGCCTGAAGTCACAACCACAACCTTGGCCATTCTGTCCCCCTTCTCGTTCAGTCCAGGGCCGTGATGCGCATCGCCTCGCCCTCGAGCCAGGCCTGCACGGCGCGCCCGCGCAGCTTGGCGTCCATGTCGTCGGAAACCTGATAGACGCCGTCGATCGCCAGCAGTTCGGCGTCGAGGCGGCGGCAGAAGATGCGGGCCCTTGGGTTGCCGGCGAATCCGGCGATCGCCCGGCCACGCAACGCGCCGTAGATGTGCACCGAGCCGCCGGCGATGACCTCCGCGCCGGAGCTGACCGAGCCGACGATGGTCACGTCGCCCTTCTCGAATACGACGGACTGGCCGGAGCGGATTGGATGGTCGATCAACAGGCCCGACGGTTCGGCGGAGGCCGGTTCCGGCGTGGTGGGGCGGCGTGAGGTCTCGTCGGGCGGGGTCACCTCGCGGGTCGCGCGGCCGCCGCTGGGCAGCGGCCGGCCCCAGGTTTCGACGCCTTGCCACGACGGGTGTGCGCCCTCGGTGCCGATGACGCGGATGCCGCGGGCCTCGAGCTGCCCCATCAGGCCCTCGATGTCCGGCTGTTCGCGCGGCAGGCCGGCGAGGTCGAGCACGACCGGGCGGTTGTCGAAGAACGACGGCGAGCGTTCGATCTGCGCATCGAGCGCGGTCAGCCAACCAGGCAGCGGCGTTTCCGGCGCAAGCACCAGCGCCATGAAGGATCGGCCGCGCAGCCGGACGAAGGAGGGGGACTCGACGGTTGTCACGAGTCGGGCGTATCTGGGGGCGTGGCGCGGGTCAACGGGAATCGGGTGCCAGAACACAAAATGCTGTGGATATTATCGCACAGGACCGCAATGGATTGAGATTCTGGGCGAGCAAGCGGTTGTCCACGGGTGGGCGAGGCGACTCGGGCGACGGGCTGCCGCCCCCACTGTCATGGCGGGCGAAGGCCCCGTCATCCACGACTTGCGTGCGGGCTCGCAGAAATGACGTGGATGGCGGGGCCTTCGCCCGTCATGACGGTGGGGCACCTTGCGAAATCGTCCCGCCTGGGCGTTGATCTGTGCTCCACCCCATCCAGGGAGGGTTCGATGCCCGACGCCTTTGCCCCGCGTGCGACTCGGCCGGCCTGGCCGGCCGGCCTGACTCGCATCCCGTTCTGGGTCTATCAGGACCCGGACCTGCTGCGCGCGGAACAGGAGACGCTGTTCGAAGGGCCGGTGTGGAACTACCTGTGCCTGGAGGTGGAGATCCCCAATCGGGGCGACTGGCGCGCCACGCTCGTCGGGCAGATGCCGGTGGTGGTGGCGCGCGACGCCGACGGCGTGATCGGTGCATTTGAGAACCGCTGCGCGCATCGGGGCGCTTTGATCTGCTTCGACGACGGCGGCAACGCTAAGGACTTCACCTGCGCTTACCACGCCTGGCGCTACGACCTGCACGGTACTCTGAAGTCGGTCGCGTTCCAGCGCGGCGTGAACGGCAAAGGCGGCATGCCGGACGGCTTCTGCGTGGCGGACCATGGGCCGCGCAAGCTGCGCATCACCACCTTCTGCGGCCTGGTGTTCGGCACGTTCAGCCCCGACACGCCTGATTTCGAGACGTTCATCGGACCGCTGGTCGCCGCCTGGCTGCGGCGCGCCGCCGGACACGGCAAGTTGGAGATCATCGGCCGGTTCACCGAGGTGCTGCCGAACAACTGGAAGCTCTACGCCGAGAACGTGCGCGACACCTATCACGCCAGCCTGCTGCATCTGTTCTTCGCCACGTTCAAGATCAACCGCCTGAGCCAGGGCGGGGGTGTGGAGATCAACCAGACTGGCGGCAGCCATGTTTCCACAACGCTGGCGCCGGACCAGGCCGTGGACGACGCGTATGCCGGGATGCGCTCGGTGGACGAGGCGTTCCGGCTGCAGGACCCCGGCTTGCTCGATATTGTGGACGAGCATGGCGACCGGGTGCGCCAGCAGATCATGTCGGTGTTCCCGAACTTCGTGATGCAGCGGACGCAGAACGTGTTGGCGGTGCGGCATTTCGTGCCGCGCGGGGTAGGGCAGTGCGATCTTCACTGGATCTACCTAGGGTATGCGGACGATACGCCGGAGATGCGGACGCGGCGGCTGAGGCAGTTGAACCTGGCGGGGCCGGCGGGGTTCGTGTCGATGGAGGATGGCTGCATCGGTGGCTTCGTCGAGCGCGGCGCGGCGACGGCCCCGGGGCGGACATCGGTGGTAGAGATGGGCGGCGCGGGAACCGAGGGCCAGGACACGCGCGCAACGGAGGCGGCAATCCGCGGGTTCTGGCGGATGTGGCGGGCGACGGTAGGGGTGTAGGGGGGTGACCTAGGCCGGCCGTTGGTCTCCCAGTAGGCGACCCGCCTACTCGCGCGACATCGTGCCGGATCTGCATAGTCCGGCAATACCGTTGCTCATATAAAGTTGAACCGGCTTCACGAGGCATACCCGACGTCCGTTCCAGCCCGATGGCGATTGACTTCGCACAGATCGGCCAAGGCGTGTGCGACCCGCTGTCGGCGCATGAAAATAGAATTTGCTAGAATTGAGAGGAGGGTTCGGAGGCAGCCGGATACTACGTTGCTGCTGAGGTTCCGATCGATGCCGAGGAAATCCAAAACCCCACCAGAGACTTTCACCAGCGACGAGAGCTTCCACTACCACTTGACCGAACTTGAGCTGATCGTCGCGTCAGGCACAATCACGTGGTCGGCCACCTCTGCAAACGCAGCAAGACGCCGCCTGGACAGGCTGAGCGCCACGTTGGACGAGGTAGTCAACCAGCTTGAGGACGAATAATCTGGCTGGAGACGCTCCAGCGCACCGCGCGCAGGTGCCCGGCCATCCAGATTTAACTCGATCGTCATCTCGGATCAGTGCGGTGCGGCCGTTTGCAGCGGCTCCGGAGCTGTGCGAGCCGGTGTTCGCCTTGGCCTGCCACGCAGGTCGCGACTATGTCGCGATTGCATGAAATTTCCGAGAAAATTTAATAAGATTGTCGATCAATCCGCATAGTTGCCGCAAATCGGCGTTTGCGATACACCCGCAGCAACCAGCGGAAATGGTGTCCATGATCAGCCAAAATGGCGTTCCCGTCAGCGGCATCCGTAGTTTCCTCGATCCCGACCAGTTCCACTCAGCGATCCGTGGCGGAAATGGCCTGCTCACTTTCCTTGGAAAAGGGATGTTCAAGGCCGAGTTGACCACCATTCAGGTCGGTCGATTGACGTTGCAGCGCGGCCGCGAAAACCTGCCCCGCCTGTCGTCCTCCGGCATCCCGGCAAATCGGGTCGGCATGCTGGGTTGGCTTGGCGATGATCCGTTGCCGGTCGTTCGAGGCGTGCAGATGCGGAGAGGCGAATTTCTGTGTCTGGGCCCCGGCATGCAATCACATCACCGGACGCCCGGACCCGTCGATTTTGTGGCGCTAACCCTGGACGCGAGCGATCTGGCCCACGCCGCAATCGAGGTGACCGGCACACCGCTGGCGGTCACCGCCGGTAAGGTCCTGCGCGTGCCGGAACACCTCGGCGCCTGGCTGCTATCGGTGGTCGACGCCGCCACGCGCGTAACCGCAACAACACCGGGCATATTCACATCGTCACACACTGCCGATGCGCTGGAACATGCGCTGCTGCGACCAATGATCATGTGCCTCATGCACGGTGCGGCATCCAGGCAAGCCATTCCGCATGGCCGACGGGCAGCCATTGCGAAGCGATTCGAGGCGGCCGTCGAGGCCAATTTCGACCGCACGCTGACGATCCCGGAACTCTGCCACAGCATCGGCGTGTCCGAACGGACGCTGCGTGTCCTCTGCCAGGAGCAACTCGGTATCTCGCCAGTGCGGTTCGTGGCATTGCGACGATTGCATTTGGCACGGCGGGCGCTGCTCCGGTCCGACCACCACACGGCATCCGTCACCCAGATCGCCATGGACCACGGGATCTGGGAATTCGGGCGATTTGCCGTGACCTACAAATCGCTGTTCGGGGAGTCCCCATCGGCCACCCTGCGCCGGGCGCGTGTCCCGGCAGAGGGCAAGGATACGTTTCGCGCTTCGGTATGAGCCGAAATTGCATAGTCCGGCCATTCCATCGCACCTACGATGGCGGCCATCGGGCCGCCCTAAGCGGAAAACCGAAAGCATACAGGAACGGCAGGAAGCCCTCCGTCTGCTGCGTGACGGATGTTGTGCTTCATTTCTGCGGGGGAGTACGAAGCATGAAGCGGCTATCAGGAGCTATACGTGTCGTCGCTGGAGCCGTGGCACTCCTGCTCGCTCTAACGCTGGCCACCACTCCGATCGCAGCGCAGCAGGTCACCGGCGTGCTGGGGTCGCCCAGTGCCACAACCACGATCCCGGGCAACCAGCTTCCGCCGCCGCTCCCGAAATTCGGTGGGGTGATCAAGGAAACATACAAGGATTCCACGCCCTGGTGGCCGCCGCGCATCGTGCCGCCCAAGGGCGCGCCCAACATTCTGCTCATTATGACCGACGACCAGGGCTATGGCGTCAGCGGCACGTTCGGCGGCGTCATCCCGACGCCGTCGCTGGACCGGATCGCGGCCGCGGGCCTGCGCTACACGGAGTTCAACTCCACCTCGCTATGCTCGCCCACGCGGGCGGCGCTGATCACCGGCCGCAACCACCACGCGGTGGGCTTCGGCGTGGTCACGGAGCTGTCGACCGGGTACCCGGGCTATGACTCGATTATCGGGCCGCAGAACGCGACCATCGGCACGATCTTGCGGGACAACGGCTACGCCACGTCGTGGTTCGGCAAGAACCACAACACGCCGGGCTTCCAATACAGCGAGTCCGGCCCCTTCGATCAATGGCCGTCGGGGATGGGCTTCGACTACTTCTACGGCTTCATGGGCGGCGAAAGCGACCAGTGGACGCCGTATCTGTTCCGCGATCACACCCAGATTTACCCGTGGATCGGCAAGCCCGGCTACAACCTCACCACCGATATGGCGGACGAGGCGATCAAGCACATGCGGGGCCTCAACGCCGTGGCGCCCGACCAGCCGTTCTTCGTCTATTACGTCCCCGGCGGCAGTCACTCGCCGCACCAGCCAACGCAGGAGTGGATCGACAAGTTCAAGGGCAAGTTCGACATGGGCTGGAATGTCATGCGCGAGCAGATCTTCGCCAACCAGAAGCGGTTGGGGGTGATTCCCGCGAACGCGCGGCTCACGCCCTGGCCGGATGACCTGCCGAAATGGGACACACTGTCGGCCGACGAGAAGAAGCTGTTCGCCCGGCAGGCCGAGGTGTTCGCAGCCTACACAGCCTATACCGACCACGAGATCGGCCGCGTGATTCAGGAAGTACAGGACGAAGGCAAGCTCGACAACACGCTGATCATCTACATCGACGGTGACAACGGCACCAGTCCGGAAGGCTCGTTGGTGGGCACGCCCAACACGCTTACCGCATATAACGGCGTCCTGGACGTTCCGGTCGAAGCGCAACTTCAGTTCTATAACATCTGGGGCTTGGCCAAGACCTCTCCGCACATGGCAGTCGCGTGGGCGTGGGCGTTCGACACGCCGTTCAAGTGGACCAAGCAGGTGGCCTCGCATTTCGGCGGCACGCGGCAGGGTCTGGCGATCTCCTGGCCGGCCCGCATCAAGGACGTAGGCGGCATCCGCAACCAGTTCCACCACATCATCGACATCGTGCCGACGATCCTCGAAGCCACCGGTATCAAGGCACCGGGCATGGTCAACGGCATCAAACAGAACCCGATCGAAGGTGTCAGCATGATGTACACTTTCGACAAGGCAAACGCCGACTCGCCCTCACCCCACAAGGTCCAGTATTTCGAGATGGTCGGCAACCGCGGGATCTATGACGATGGCTGGTACGCCAATACCACACCGCCGGTTCCGCCGTGGGAGTTGAAGCCGGCCACAATTCCGATGAGCCAATACAAGTGGGAGTTGTACAACCTGAAGGACGACCACTCCCAGTTCAACGATCTCTCGGTGAAGATGCCCGGCAAGCTCAAGCAACTGCAGGCGGTGTTCGCACAGGAGGCGAGGAAGTACGGCGTATTCCCGCTGGACAACACAGCGTTTTCGAGGGCGATCGCGCCACGGCCGAGCACGACCGCCGGCAAGACGGAGTTCACCTACACGGGCGCGAATATCGGCATCCCGACCGGCAATGCGCCGAGCATCCTGAACAGGCCGTTCACGATTACCGCCGAGGTCGATGTCCCGCAGGGCGGCGGCGATGGAATGCTTGTAACCGAGGGTGGGCGCTTCGGTGGGTATGGGCTTTACCTGCTCAAAGGCAGGCCGGTGTTCACCTATAACCTGCTTGAGCTCCTGACGGCCCGGTGGGCAAGGGACGACGCCCCACCGCTCACGGCAGGCAAGCACAACATCGTGTTCGACTTTACCTATGACGGTCCAGGCATCGCCAAGGGCGGCACCGGCGTGCTGAAGGTGGACGGCCAGGAGGTGCGCACGCTGTCGATCCCGAAAACGATCCCGTTCCTGCTGCCACCCGACGAGAGCTTCGACATTGGCGGCGACACGCGCACCGGGGTGAATGACCAGGACTACCAGGTACCGTTCACCTTCGACGGCCAGATCGACAAGCTGACCTTCCATCTCGGACCGACCAGGCTGACCCAGGAAGAGCAGAAGATGATCGATAGAGCCGTCGCCATCGCGCGAGACTAGGGTCGGCTGATCAACGACACCGCCGAGGCCGCACGCCGCGGCGGCTTCCCAGAAGTGCCGAACCATCTCAAGCAGCCAGGAGCGCAACGTGAGTAACCCAATCCGCACAGCAATACTGGTTTCGTCGTTTCTTGTCGCCGCCGGCGTGGCCGCCCACGCGCAAGGAATGCTTCTGGACTACGCGGCCGACAGAGTGATCCAGAAATATACGACAGAGACCTGCGAGCAGATCAAGGCGCAGAGGGACGAGCCGAAATCGGAAAAAGACAAGTTGGCCATCGACTTCCTGCGCAACGACTCGCAGGCGAGGGTGGCCTTCATCGACAAGATTGCCGCGCCGGTTGCCAACAAGATGTTCGAGTGCGGCTTGTTCCCGTGAGCCGCATAGCCGCAATCAACCTGATTTAGCACCCATGTGCGGGAGGAGCCGCAACGTTTTGGGCAAGATCCTTGCCTTCGCGGCGGTCGTGGAGATCGGCACAGGTCTCGCCCTGATAATCGATCCTGCCATTGTCGTAGCACTACTGCTGGGTGCGAACAGCTCAGGCGGCGGCACGCCAATTGGTCGATTCCTCGGCATCGCTTTGCTCGCGCTGGGCGCGGCGTGCTGGCCGGGTCGGCAGCGCACTGAGAGCGACTCGCCGGCCCTTCGCGGAATGCTGATCTACAATCCGCTGGTTGTACTGCTCCTCGCTTACCTGGGCGTGGTCGAACACCAGGCGGGTGTACTGTTGTGGCCGGCCGTTGCGCTGCACGCCGTCGTTCCACTGTTGCTGGCCTGGACATGGCGCGCCCAGCGAGGGACCAAGGTTTGCGGTTGATCGCTTCTCCCGGCTGGGCTACTGCCCGTACGTCGAACTGGTGAGAGCAGACGATTCGCGATGGTACGGAGGCACGGGTGATCGGCCGGCGTACTGTGCTGTTGGCGGGGGCAGTAATCGCCGCGCGCCAGGCAGGGGCCGCATTGCCGGTCCCGCCGGACAACGCGCTCGGCTTCCGGCTCATTCGTCACGGCAGTGACATCGGCCGCCACATTCTGACTTTCGAGCGCCAGGGCGACACGCTGACCGTCCGCATTGCGGTGGATGCGCTGGTCAGCCTGCTCTCCATTCCGATCGTCCGCTACACTCACCGCGCCGTCGAAACCTGGCAGGGCGAGACGCTGATCGGCCTCACCGGCCAGACCAACAAGAACGGCCAGCAGGAGTGGGTCAACGCGCAGCGCACCGTAGAAGGCATGGTGGTGCTCGGCAGCAAGACCGTCCGCTACATCGCGCCGGAACCGGCGATCGCCACCAGCTACTGGAACAAGCGTATGCTGAACGGCCCGATGATCAGCCTGGAGGACGGCGTCCTGCTGCGCCCCGAGGTGGCGGAGAGCCAAACCGAAGCCATCCCGCTGGCATCCGGCGCCACCATCCCGGCCGACCATTACAGACTCAGCGGCGCGTTCAACGTCGATGTCTGGTACGATCGGACCGATACCTGGGCGGCCCTGGCCTTCGATGTCGCGGACGGCTCCGAAGTCCATTACCAACGACTGTGAACAATCTGTGACAATCGACAGTTTCCTGATCGCCCACGGTAGCGCACTGATCCTGCCGTTGTCGGTGATCGAGGGACCGGTGGTCACCATCCTCACCGGTTTCCTGTCGGCGGAGGGATACTTCCGCTGGTATTGGGCGCTGTTCCTGCTGGTGTGCGGCGATGTGATCGGCGACCTGATCTATTATTGGATCGGACGCACCGGACGAACGCCGCTCGCCGGTCTGGCGCGGCGTTTCGGCTTGAGTCGCACCGTGCCTCCCGAGGTGCAGGACGGCCTCACACACAACGCCGCGCAGATGCTGTTCATCGGCAAGTGGACGCATTCGATCGGCTGGCTCGTGCTGATCGGCAGCGGCATGCTGCGCCTCAAGCTGCCCCGCTTCATCCTCCTTAGCCTGCTCGCCACCATACCAAAAAGTGCAGTGTTGTTCTCCGTCGGATACTTTGCCGGTGATTGCTATCCGCTGTTCGAACGCCACTTCGCAATAGGAACGGTTGTGCTGTGTGCCGTGGGTTTGGCGGCCATCGTGCTGGTCCTTCGCCGTGCCGACGCACTTTGGGCCGGCGGAACCGGCCGATGAGAATTGCGATGTTCACCGACCACTTCTTTCCCGAACTGGGCGGGATTCAGGATTCGGTCGCCACGATCAGCAGGGCCCTGGGTCGGCGAGGCCACCAAGTCGATATCTACGCGCCGCGCTACGCGAGGCGCAACTATCGTCGGATCGGTGCGGTCGTGCGCGAGCGCGACCTGGGGCCCAATGTGCGCGTCCGCCGGCGGCCCTCGTTGCCATTTCCCAGTTCGACGCAGCAGTCCCGCGCGGCGATGCTCTCGCCGACCGCCTGGGCGATGCTGGCCGGTCGCGCGAAGCCCGACGTGATTCACGCCCATTCCTTCTTCGGCATCGGGCTCGAGGCGCTGCTGAGTGCCGCCTGCCTGCGGATCCCCGTAATCGGCACGAATCACTGGACGGTCGCCGGCTTCGGGCCGCATATGCCGGTGAGTGTCGATAACGCGGCGGCCTATGTCAGGTGGTTCTATAACCACTGCGACTGCGTGACCGCGCCGTCCCGTTCGGTGTTCGCGGAACTTGGCACGGCCAGGCTGCGTCGGCCGCAGGTCGTCGTCTCCAACCCGATCGACACCGACCTGTTCACGCCGGTGCACGACGGTGAACGCGATGCCCTGCGCGCGCGGTTCGGCCTCTCGGGTCCGACGATCACCTATGCCGGCCGGCTGGGGCCGGAGAAGAACATCGAGGCGCTGCTGCACGCCGTGGCGACGCTGCGGGACCACGGAGTTCCCGCGGAGCTTGCCATCGCTGGACACGGCTCGCAGGAACCGATACTGCGGGCGCTGGCGACGGTGTTGCGAATCGACCAAAATATCAGGTTCTATGGCACGCTCGCCCAGGACGAACTGGCTAGATTGTTAAGGATCAGTGACACTTTCGCTATCATGAGCACAAGCGAGACCCAGAGCATGGTGCTGCTGCAGGCGATGGCGTGCGGTGTGCCGGTGGTCGCCGCCGATAGCCGGGCCTTGCCGGAGTTTGTCACTCCCGCCAATGGCATTCTGGTGGATCCGCACGATGTAACGGAACTGACACACGCGCTGGCGGATCTGCTGGCCTCGCCGGAGCGGCGGCAGCGCCTGGGTTCGGCAGGCCGGCAATTCGCCGAAAAATATCGCGTAGAAACAATCACCGATGAGTGGGAAGCGCTTTACCGGTCGGTGCTCCATGGGAGTTCAGCCGCGTGAGTGAACCTGTCACAATCAGCTTTGTCGTGCCGGCGTACAATGAAGAGAAGAACCTGGGCTGGACACTCAGCGCCATCATTGCTGAGATAAAGCGCTCAGGCTGCGCGGCGGAAGTCATCGTCGTCAACAATGCGAGCACCGACGGTACCGGCGATATTGCCGCCTCCTACCCCGAAGTCATCGTTGTGGACGAGCCGGAGAAGGGCTTGGTGCAGGCGCGCCGTGCCGGCTTTCTGCGCGCCCGCGGCAGGCTGATTGCGAATGTGGACGCCGATACGATCGTCACCGAAGGCTGGCTGAACCGCGTGCTGGCGGAGTTCCAGCGGCACCCCGATCTGGTGGCGCTGAGCGGCCCGTATATCTATTACGACGTGCCCAAAAGCACGCGCTTCGCGGTACGTGCGTTCTATGTCATGGGCTACGGGTTCTATTTCCTGAACCGCTTCGTGCTGCGTGCCGGTTCGATGCTGCAGGGCGGGAACTTCGTCGTCAGCCGCGCGGCGCTGGAGCAGATTGGCGGCTACAATCCGCTGTTCACGTTTTACGGTGAGGACACCGACCTGGCGCGCCGGCTGAACGCGATCGGCGCCGTGAAATTCACCTTCCGGCTGCCGGCGTTGTCGTCGGGCCGGCGATTGCTCGAGGAAGGGCTGCTGCGCATCGGACTGCGCTATTCGATGAATTTCGTCTGGGCGACGTTCATGCATCGGCCCTTCACCGACGACTGGCTCGACATTCGGAACTGACGACGCGGCACCGGCGTCGCGGTGACGCCGCACCGGCGACGCCACCGTCGTCATGCCGGCGCAGGCCGGCATCCGCGACGTCACTTCGCGCATGAGGCGTGGTTGGCGGGCCTGCGTCCGCCATGACGGGAAATGCGGCGGAACGCTTGCCTCCGCCGCCGCCCCGCATGCACCTTCCGGCCCATGCCTCCCGAACCCCCACCGCCCGAAATCCTCGACGCCCTCCGTCGCATGCACTTGCTCGGCGCCTCCGACACAGCCGGCGGGGAACGCCTCACCGGCGGCGTGTCCTCCGACATCTGGCGCATTGATTTTCCGGATCGCTCGGTCTGCGTGAAGCGCGCGCTCTCCAAGCTGCGCGTCGCCGCCGACTGGCACGCCCCGGTCGAGCGCAACCACTACGAAGCCGCCTGGATGCAGCGCGCCAATGCCGCCGTCCCCAACGCCGCCCCTGCCCTACTCGGCCAGGATCCGATCAGCGGCGCGCTGGCGATGGAATATCTTGACCCCGCGGACCACCCGCTATGGAAGACGCAACTACGCGACGGCCACGCCGATCCCGCTTTTGCCGCGCACGTCGCGACGTCGCTCGCGCGCATCCACGCCGCCACCGCGGCCGATCCGACCACCGCCGCCCAATTCCCCACCGACCGCATCTTCTTCGACATCCGCCTGGAACCCTATCTGCTCGCCACCGCGCGCGCCCACCCCGATCTCGCACCGCAACTGGAAGCGCTCGTGGCGACCACGCAACGCAACAAGCGTGCCCTGGTGCACGGCGATATCAGCCCGAAGAACATCCTCACCGGTCCGCGCGGACCGGTGTTCCTCGACGCGGAATGCGCCTGGTGGGGCGATCCCGCGTTCGACCTCGCGTTCTGCCTCAACCACCTGTTACTGAAATGTGTGTGGACACCGGCCGCCACGTCGGGCTTCCTCGCGTGCTTCGACGCGCTGGCGACGCGCTACGTCGCCGGCGTCACCTGGGAACCGCCGGCCGGGTTGGAAGCCCGAGCGGCGCGGCTGCTGCCGGGTCTGTTTCTCGCCCGGGTGGATGGCAAGTCGCCGGTCGAGTACATCACGCGGACGGCGGATAAGGACCGCGTGCGCCGCACGTCACGCGCATTGCTGGGCGATCCGCCGGATCGCCTGGCAGACGTGCGCCAGGCCTGGAGCAGGGAACTTGCCGCATGACGAATAGTGCGATTGCGTATGTGCATGGCCGCCGCGTCTGGGACAGCCGCGGGCGTCCCACCGTGGAGACCGATATTTTGCTGGAGGGCGGCGGCGTCGGCCGTGCCATCGCGCCGGCGGGCGCCTCCACCGGCAGCGGCGAGGCGCTCGACCTGCGTGACGGCGGCGAGGCGTTCGGCGGCTATGACGTCCGGCGCGCGGTAGAGCATGTCAACACAGTGATCGCGCGCGGCGTGGTGGGCATGGATGCGCGCGACCAGGCCGCACTCGACCAGCGCCTGATCGAGTTGGACGGCTCGCCAAGCAAGTCGCGTCTGGGCGCCAATGCGGTGTTGTCAGTATCGATGGCGGCGGCGCATGCCGCGGCGGCGGCGGCGGGCGAGCCGCTGTATCGTTACTTGGGGGGACCGGATGCGCACACGCTGCCGCTGCCGCAAATCCAGATTTTCGGCGGTGGCGCGCATGCCGGACGCCGCGTCGACATCCAGGATTTCATGGTCACCTGCCCGGCGGCGGAGAATTTCGCGCAGGCGCTGGACTGGACCGCTGAAGTCTATCGCGCCGCCGGAACCTTGATGGCGGAAGCCGGCACCCTGGCCGGCGTGGCGGATGAAGGCGGCTGGTGGCCGGCGTTCGCCACCAACGAACAGGCGCTGGAAACGCTGGTGCGCGCGATCGAACGCGCCGGTTTCGCGCCTGGCAGCCAGGTGGCGATCGCACTCGACATAGCGGCTTCGGAATTCGGCCGCGGGGGAAAATACAAGCTGGCACTGGAAGCAAAGGAGCTCGACAGCGAAGGTATGGTGAAGCTGCTGACTGGTTGGATTCGCCGTTACCCGATAGTGTCAATCGAGGACCCGCTGGCCGAGGACGACGATCTCGGTTTCGCGGCGTTCACCAGCGAGGTCGGCGATCGCGTGCAGGTGGTGGGCGACGACTTCCTGGTCAGCCAGGCCGCACGCGTGCGCGAAGCGGCATTGCGCGGCGCGGCCAACGCCGTGCTGCTGAAGCCCAACCAGCGCGGCACCCTGACCGAGACGCTGGACGCTTGGAAGGCGGCGCAGGAATGCGGCTTCGCCGGCATCGTTTCGGCGCGCTCAGGTGAGACCGAGGACACCACGATCGTGCATCTCGCGGTCGGCTGGGGCGTCGGCCAGCTCAAGGTCGGCAGCTTCGCCCGCGGTGAGCGGATGGCGAAATGGAACGAGGCGTTGCGCGTCGAGGAAGCCCTGGGCGCACGCGCAGAATTCGCCGGCGGTGGCGTGCTCGGGCGGTCAAAGCAGCGATGAAGGTGCTGTTTCATTACGCCGCTGGGCCGGACCTCGCGGCACGGCTGGCGGCTCTTCCGGGGCTGGAGATCGCGGTCTGCCCAGAGGACGACAGCGCGTTGCTGCAACGCCGCCTGCCGGACACCGACGTGCTGTGGCACGTGCTGCAGCCGTGCACCGCTGCGATGATCGAGGCGGCGCAGCGGCTGAAGCTGATCCAGAAGATCGGTGTCGGCGTCAACACGATCGACCTGGATGCGGCAAAGGCACGCGGCATTCCGGTGTGCAATCTGCCCGGTACCAATGCTCGCGCGGTGGCCGAGCTGACCCTCGCGCTGATGCTAGCGACGCTGCGCCGCGTGCCGCGCTTCGATGCGGCGATCCGGCAGGGCGTGTGGTCCGATCCGCTGCTGCAGGATGGCCTCGGCGAACTGGGCGGACGCGTCGTGGGACTTGTGGGCTACGGCGCGATCCCGCGTTTGCTCGCGCCGGTGCTCGCGGCATTGGGCTGCCGGCTGCTCTATACGACGCGGGCACCGAAACCCGACGCGCTGGGTGAGTGGCGGCCTTTGGCGGCGCTGTTGGCGGACGCCGACGTGGTCAGCCTGCACCTGCCGCTGACGGCGGAGACCGCCAACCTGATCGACGCCGCGGCGCTGGCACGGATAAAGCCGGGCGCGGTGCTGATCAACACAGCGCGCGGCGGGTTGGTGGATCAGTCGGCGCTGACCGAGGCGCTGCGTTCCGGGCGTCTGGCCGCGGCCGGGCTGGATGTGTTCGACACCGAGCCGCCTGACTTCGCCGGGTCACTGTTCCGACTTCCAAACGTCGTGCTGTCGCCGCATATCGCTTGGCTGACGACCGGGACCTTCGATCGCAGCTTCGCGCTGGCGGCGGAGAACTGCCGGCGTGTGGCGGCGGGCGAAACGCTGCTGCATAGGGTCGCCTGAATACTCCCTCTCCTGCGCTTTGCGCGGGGTCGAGCCGCGAAGCGGGTTGAGCCGTGAAGCGGATCAACCGGTAGGGTGAGGGTGTTGCGTGCGGCATGCCGCACCCTCACCCTACCCTCTCCCGTTTCACGAGAGAGGGAATGAAGCTGCGCCTTCTTGCTGACGATCTGACTGGCGCGCTCGACAGCGCGGCGCGGTTCGTACCGCTGGTTGGGCCGGTGCCGGTGCTGTGGCGCACAAACGACCTACCACCAACGGCGGCAATCGATGCCGGTACGCGCGATCTTGACACGGCGACGGCACGCGCCGTGATGGAACGACTGGCGCCGCACCTGCAAGGCGCGGACATCGCGTTCAAGAAGATCGACAGCCTGCTGCGCGGCCACGTCGCCGTCGAACTCGCGGCCTGCATGCCGAACTTCGAGCATTGCGTGCTGGCGCCGGCATTTCCGTTCCAGGGCCGGATCACGCGCGGCGGCCGGCAACTCGCGCGCGACGGCGATTGCTGGGGCGACATCGGCGTCGATCTCTCGGCGGCGCTGCGTGCCTGTGGCTTGGCGGTACCGGTGCGCGACGCGGAGACCGACGCCGACCTGGACGCGATCGTCGCCGCGGGCCGAGCGCTTCCCGGGCGCGTGTTGTGGTGCGGCACCGGGGGGTTGGCCGGCGCGTTGGCGGGCAGCCGCGTCGTGCCGTGCCCATCGCTGCCACAGCCCATCCTGGCGCTGATCGGCTCCGACCACAGCGTCTCCGCCGGCCAACTTGCGGCCACGGGCGATCGCCTGCATCTGATCAGCGAGGTCGGAACGAACGAGATCGCTGCGGTCCGCCGCTCGCTGCAATCCGGGGCCGCGGCAATATGCGTCACTCTGCCTGCGAACACGCCGCGCCACGAAGCAGCGCAGCGAATCGGCGCGTGCTTCGCCGGCGCACTGCGTTTGCTCGGGCAGCCCGGCACGTTGGTGGTGTCCGGCGGCGAAACGCTGCGCGGCGTTTGCGAATCACTTGGCGCCGCGCATCTGGAGGTGGACGGCGAGATGGTGCCGGGCGTTCCCATGTCGATCCTGCGCGGCGGCGCGTGGGATGGACAGCGTGTCGTGTCGAAATCCGGCGCGTTTGGCGACGCGGGGTTTCTGGCGCGGCTATTCGCGGGTTAGACAACGATGCGCTGCCCCACCGGTCATTGCGAGGAGCGAAGCGACGCAGCAATCCTTAGCGTGGTGAGCCGCCGGCCGGTGTTGCCGCGTCGCGTCGCTCCTCGCAATGAAATTCGGGCGGTTGGACGTACAGGATGTCGAACGGCTCGGATGTGCCGTCCGGCATCGGGTTCATGGGTCAGTTTGAACGTCTGAATGCTCCAACGAAGGTATCGGCAGCAACGGCGGCCGAACGGTTGGACGCTCGACATATTCAAAATCCTCGCCCTACGCCCCCGCCAGGATGGCGTCGGCCACCTTCTCCGCCGTCATCAGCACGGGGAAATTGGTGTTGGCGCACGGCACCACCGGGAAGATTGAGGCATCCACCACGCGCAGCCCCTCCATCCCGCGCACCCGGCCGGCAGGATCGGTCACCGCCGTCGGATCGCCATCCGCACCCATCCGGCAGGAGCAGGAGGCATGCCAGACCCCCACCGCCGCCTTGCGAACAAAAGCCTCCAATTGTTCGTCGTCCCGCATCAAATCTTCCAGGGTGAACCCCTCCATGATCAGCTTGCGGATCAGCCAGGTCCGCAGGCTCGCTGGTCCATCCAGCAGCCGCGCCACCACGTCGGTCATCACCTTGTTCTTGCGGTTGACCAGCCCGACCTGGCGCACCTTGTCGCTGTAGCTGGCGGGGAACGGATCGGTGGTCACCGTGCGCATCTCCGGCGTCAGATGCAACGCGCCGAAACGCCGCACGCCGTCCATCATCCGCTCCAGGTCGCGCGAGTCGGACAGCAGATTGAACTCCACCACCGGCTCGTCGCGCGGATCGCGCGAGGCGAGCCTGACCTGGCCGGTTTCCGAATACGTCTTGTACACCGTGATAATGAACGAGCCGATCTGCTCGCCTACCGCGTGCCACGACGTCTTGTTGGTGACGACGGTGAACATGTCACCCGGCGGAATGCCGTCGAGGCCCGACGAGTATCGCAACGCCGTGTAGATGTGCCGCCGCGTGTAGTCGTGGATGATGCGCGCGTGCGGCTTGATGAACGCCGCCACCGCGACCGCCGGATGGTCCTGCAGCCGCTGTCCGACGCCGGGCAGATTTGCGCGCACCTCGATCCCCATCTCGCGCAGGTGACCCGCGGGGCCGATCCCGGCACGCAACAGATGCGCCGGCGAATGGATCGCGCCGCTGGACAGAATGACTTCACGCCCGCGGAATTCGGTTGTCCGCCCACCGACGCGCGCCTGCACGCCGACGCAGCGTTGGCCCTCGAACAGCAGCCCCAGCGCCTGGGTGTCGGTGGAGATCGTGAGGTTCTCGCGCATCCGCGTGCCGGGATCGAGATAGCCGATCGCCGCCGACACCCGCCGTTCATAGACGTTGGAAATGGTGATCGGGAAATATCCGTCGCGGAACTCGGCATTCTGGTCGACCAGGAACTCGTAGCCCGCCTGCTTGAACGCTTCGCCCGCCGCCTTCGCATGTTCCGGCCACAGATCGGGGAAGATGCGGCGTACCGGGATGCGGCCCTCGTTGCCGTGCCACGGGCCATCGAAATCCATGTCGCGTTCGACCTTCTTGAAGAAGGGCAGCACACTGTCCCAGTTCCAGCCGGTGGCACCGCGCGCGTGCCATTCGTCATAGTCGGTCGGCGCCCCGCGATTGGCGAGCTGCCCGTTGATCGACGATCCTCCCCCCAGCACCCGCGCCTGCTCGTATTTGCGTTGCGGCGGGCGCGACGCGTCGGGGCGGTTGTGCGGGATGACCTCGGTGGTGACCTTCAGTTCGGTCCAGTGGAAGCGCGGATCGAGATAGGCGGTGCCGGGATAGGAATCGAGAATCTCCTTCGGCACCTTGCCATGCGGCGTGTCCTGCCCGGCTTCCAGCAGCAGCACGCGGTTGGCACTGCGCGCCGTCAACCGGTTGGCGAGCACCGATCCGGCGGAGCCGCCGCCGACAATGATGTAGTCGTACTGTGCCGTCGTGTCGCCCATCACCGCGTCTCGGTATGGAAGGTCTTCGACACGATCTTCCAGCCATCGGCCAGCTTCGCCAGCGTCAGATAGTCGGTGAAGTAGCGTGGCGGAATTTGGCACTGCACCTTGGCGAACGCGGTGTTCGGACCGGAGCGGTCGATCTGCACCACCCAGTCGCGCCGCGGCAGGTCGCGGCTCTGCGCCGACTGGCGGCTGCGCACCATCTCGAACCATTGCTCGCGTGGCAGGTCCGCCAGCTTGCCATCCTCCACGCTGAACAGATGCGCCACCTCGTGGAACGCGCGCGCCAGCTTGGTCGTATCGCCTGCATACAGACCGTCGAAATAGGTCTGCAGCACCTGCCCAATCTCATGTAGATCCGATAACATGGTGTTCCCCCTTTTCCGACGCAAGTTTGTGGTGGAATTACTCCGCGTTCTCACCTTCGCCTTATCAACACCCCAGCTTCCCGGCCATGTCCTCGATGTCCGTCGCCACCACGTCCCAGTCCCGCTCCGCCGTATAATCCCGCTTCTGGTGTGGCCCGTATTCCGCCGGCCGCGGAAAGAACCCGGTCATCAGCCCGCATTTCCGCGCGTTTGCCAGATCACCGTTATGCGCCGCCCCCATCATGACCTGGCCCGGCTCCAGATCGAGCAGACGGGCGACGCCGAGATAGGTCTCCGGATCAGGTTTGAAATGACCAAACAGATCGGAGCCGAACACCATGTCCCACGGAATGCCGGCGTGCTTCGCCATGTTGGTCAGCAGGGACACGTTGCCATTCGATAATGGCCCGATGATGTAGCGGCGCTTCAAGCGCGTGAGGCCCATCACCGCATCCGGCCATGGCTTCAGCCGGTGCCAGCCGCGGTTGATGTGCTGCAGGTCTGCCTCGGTCAGGCCGGAAATCCCGAACTGGGCCACCAGTTTATCGAGCGACGCACGATGCAGGCGATCGAGCGTGGTCCAGGGTTGCTCGCCCTTGCGCACCCGATCCATCGACGGGTGATAGGCGGCGCGCCAGGCATCGACCAGGCCGGTCCAGTCGGCTTCGATGCCGCGTTGCCGGCCGAATTCGGTTAGCTCGGCAATCAGGCTGCCGCGCCAGTCCACCACCGTGCCGAATGTGTCGAACACGATCGCCACCGGTTGCTTTGCTGCCATCTGCGTCTTCTCCCGCTGTCCGGTGCAGCGAAGCCTTCGCCGGGGCCGCGGTCAAGCGTGCCCACCCGTCACGCCCACCCGTCATAGCGAGGAGCGAAGCGACGCGGCAATCTCCCTCGTGAGTGCGTACCCATGCAGGGAATTGCCGCGTCGCAACGCTCCTCGAAATGACAGGTTTGGCGGGGCCTCGCTCCGACGGGGCACAGCGACAGAACATAGTTGAGACGTAAGATATCCCGGTCTAAGCTGCGCGGCGGGCGGGACAATGGAGGGGTGCGATGGCAGAGGGCATCTTGTCAGAGCTGGCCGAGGCGCTGGCCTCGGGCGCAGTTGAAGTGGTCGATCTGGCGCAACCGCTGGAGCCGGCGACGCCGATCATCAGCCTGCCGCCGCAGTTCGGCCAGTCCGCGCCGTTCCGGGCGGAGCGTATCTCCGATTACGACGACCGCGGCCCCGCCTGGGCGTGGAACAACATCTCGCTCGGCGAACACACCGGCACACATTTCGACGCGCCGGTGCATTGGATCACCGGCAAGGATCTCCCGGGCAACACGCTCGACACCATCCCGTCGCGCCGCCTGGTTGCTCCGGCGAACGTGATCGACTGCACAGCCGCCTGCGACGCCGACGCCGATTTCCTGCTGACGCCCGAAGGCATCGCTGACTGGGAGGCGCAGCATGGCCGCATCGAGCCGGGAAGCTGGGTGCTGCTGCGCAGCGGCTGGTCCCGCCGCACCGACGCGGCCACCTTCTTGAACGCCGACGACAATGGCGCGCACTCGCCTGGTCCGTCGCCCGAGGCGGTCACTTTCCTGGTGCAGCAGCGCGACGTGATTGGCTTCGGCACCGAGACCGTTGGCACCGATGCCGGCCAGGCGTTCCGTTTCGATCCGCCGTTTCCCTGCCATGCCGGCATGCACGGCGCGAACAAGTTCGGTTTGGCGAGCCTGACGAACCTCGACAGGCTGCCGCCCAAGGGTGCGATCCTGATCACCGCGCCATTGAAGATCGCCGGCGGCACCGGCAGCCCACTCCGGGTGCTGGCATTGGTCGCGCGGTAATGGCCGAGCGATCCTTCAGGAAGGAAGTCGAGCAACTCCGGCTGGGCGCGGGGGAAGAATTTCGCGGCGAGGGTATTCTTGCCGTGACGAAGGCGCTGCTGCAGTCCGGCGTGTCCTACGTGGCCGGCTACCAGGGCGCGCCGATCTCGCACCTGATGGATGTGCTGGCGGACGCCGAAGACATTCTTGACGAACTCGGCGTGCATTTCGAAGCCTCGGCCAGCGAGGCTGCCGCGGCGGCGACGTTGGCGGCCTCAGTGAATTATCCGTTGCGTGGCGCGGCGACGTGGAAATCCACTGCCGGAACGAACGTGGCCTCCGATGCGCTGTCGAACCTTGCCTCGGGCGGCGTGACCGGCGGAGCGCTGATCGTGATCGGCGAGGACTACGGCGAGGGCAGCTCCATTATGCAGGAGCGCACGCACGCCTTCGCCATGAAGTCGCAGATCTGGTTACTCGACCCGCGCCCCAACCTGCCCAGCATCGTGCGCATGGTGGAGCAGGGCTTTGCGCTCTCCGAAGCGTCCCACACGCCGGTGATGCTGGAGGTGCGCATCCGTGCCTGCCACGTGCATGGCCGCTTCATCGCCAAGGACAATGTGCGGCCCGCGTTCGGCTTGAAGGATGCGATGGAGCATCCGCGTCGCGACGTCAGCCGGATCGTGCTGCCACCGGCAAGCTACGTGCAAGAACAGGAGAAGATTCGCGATCGCCTGCCGGCCGCGCGCAAGTTCATCGTCGACCACGCGCTGAACGAGGTGTTCGCCGACGGCATGCAGGACGTCGGCATCATCGTGCAGGGCGGCATGTATAACGGCCTGATCCGCGCGTTGCAGCTCATGGGATTGTCGGACGCGTTTGGCAACAGCCGCATCCCGCTCTACGTGCTGAACGTCACCTATCCCCTGGTGGATGGGGAAGTGACGCGCTTCTGCGCCGGCAAGCGCGCGGTGTTGATGGTGGAGGAAAGCCAGCCGGAGTTCCTCGAGCAAGCGATCAACGTGATCCTGCGCAAGGCGGACATCCAGACTCGCGTGCATGGCAAGGATGTGCTGCCGGTGGCGGGCGAATACACTGCCAGCGTGGTGCGCGCCGGCCTGGAATCGTTCGTCGGGCGCTATCTGCCGGGGCTGCGGCCGAACACCGCGCAGCCGCCTGCGCCGGTGCAGCCGCCCGGCCTGGAGAAGCACGTGCATCCGCGACCGCCCAGCTTTTGCACCGGCTGTCCCGAACGGCCGATCTTCACGGCGATGAAGCTGCTGGAGCGAGAGCTTGGACCGCATCACGTGAGTTGCGACATCGGCTGCCACCTGTTTTCCATCCTGCCACCCTTCAACATCGGCGCGACGACGATGGGCTATGGGTTGGGCTGGGCGGGTGCCGCGGCGTTGAACGCCAAGGATGCCAACCGGCGCACGATCAGCGTGATGGGCGATGGCGGTTTCTGGCACAATGGTCTTGCGTCGTCGGTCGGCAACGCAGTGTTCAACAAGACCGACAACGTTCTGATCGTGGTGGACAATTTTTACTCGGCCGCCACCGGAGGGCAGGACATTCTTTCGTCGCGCTCAGCCAGCCGACGCGACACCGGCAATCCGATCGCGCGCGCGGTCCGTGGCATCGGGGTGAAATGGGTGCGCGAAGTCACCCGCACCTACGATCTGACGCGGATGGTTGGTGTGCTGAAGGAGGCGCTGACCACGCGGGAGAAGGGGCCGAAGGTCATCGTCGCGTCCTCGGAATGCATGCTGAACCGCCAGCGTCGCGAGCGCCCGCAGATGGCGAAGGCGGCAGCGGCCGGAAAACGCGTGGAGCGCGATCGTTTCGGCGTCGATAGCGACACGTGCACCGGCGATCATTCCTGCATTCGCCTGTCGGGCTGCCCGTCGCTGACGGTGAAAACGAATCCCGATCTGCTACGCCAGGACCCGGTCGCCGCCGTGCAGGAAAGCTGCGTGGGTTGCGGGCTGTGCGGCGAAGTTGCACATGCGGCGGTGCTGTGCCCCTCGTTCTATCGCGCGCGGATCATTACCAATCCCAGCCGCTGGGAGCGCTGGCGCTCGCATATCGCGAGCGTGGTGATTGGCTGGCTCGCGCCACCCGCCCATGCCTGAGGCCCCGCTACCACCCGAGGCCGCGATTGGCACCCGCGCCATCACGGTTGCGATCCTGGCGATGGGCGGCGAGGGTGGCGGCGTGTTGGCCGACTGGCTGCTGGAGGCCGCGGAAGCCAGCGGCTTCGTTGCGCAATCGACCTCGGTGCCCGGCGTGGCGCAGCGCACCGGCGCAACGATCTATTATCTGGAATTCTTCCCGATTGCCGAAGCGGAGGCGTCAGCCGGACAGGAGCCTGTGCTGGCACTGATGCCCGCGCCGGGCGATGTGGATCTGGTGATCGCCTCGGAACTGATGGAGGCGGGGCGCGCGATTCAGCGCGGGCTGGTGACTCCCGACCGCAGCACCTTCGTTTTCTCCACCCACCGCGTTTTCGCTATGACCGAGAAGATCGCGATGGGCGACGGCCGCGTCGATGCGGACGCGCTGCTGGAGATATGCCAAAAGGCGGCGCGGCGCGTGGTCGCGGCGGACATGCAGGCGGTGGCCGAAAGGACCGGCGCGCATCTCAGCGCTGTGCTGCTCGGCGCCGTCGCCGGATCGGGCGCGCTGCCGATACCGCGCGCGGCATTCGAGGCGGCGATCCGCCACGCCGGCCTCGGTGTGGAAGCGAGTCTCGCGGCCTTCGCGGCGGGGTCCGACGCTGCGTCAGAGGGAGTGGTAGTCGGACTAGGGCTCCCGCTCCCCTTGAGGGCTTGGGCCGCGAAGCGGACCGAGGTTGGGGGGAGGGGTGCAGATCGCACTGGTGCCGCGGATGGCGGACCCCTCCCCCCACCCCCCTCCCTCAAGGGGAGGGGGAGCAGCCTGACTGCGGCCGACGCCATCATCGACGAGGGCGTGCGCCGACTGACGGACTATCAGGACGCCGCCTATGCGCAACTCTACCGTGACCGCCTCGATCGGTTGCAGTTCGACGGCGTGTTGCTTGCCGAGACGGCGCGCCACCTAGCGCTGTGGATGAGCTACGAGGATACGATCCGCGTCGCCGACCTGAAGACCCGCGCCAGCCGCTTCGCCCGCGTCCGCGCGGAGGTGCGGGCGAAGCCCGATCAGCTCCTGCGCATCACCGAATTCATGCACCCACGCGTGCAGGAGATCGCGGACACGCTGCCTGCGCCGATCGGCCGTTGGCTGCTGCGCTCCCGCGCGCCGCGGCGACTGGTGGAAAAACTGACCGCGCGCGGCCGGCACATCGAGACCACCGCGATCGGCGGCTTCCTCCTGCTGCGCAGCATCGCCGCGTGGCGCCGTTTCCGCCGCCATACGCTGCGCTACGCTGAAGAACAGGAACGGATCGAGGCGTGGCTCCGGCGCATAGGTGCGCTGGCGCCGCGCGACCCAGCACTGGCGCTGCAAGTTGCGCTCTGCCAGCGCCTAGTGAAAGGCTACGGCGATACCCACGCACGCGGCTGGGCGAATTTCCAGCGTCTGATGCAGGAGACCGACCGGCTGGCCGGCGAACCGGGCGCGGCAGCGCGCCTTGCCGCGCTATGCGAGGCGGCGCTGGCGGACGAGGATGGCCAGGCGCTGACCAAGGCGCTGGAGGCGGCATGAACCGGTATCGCGACGACCCGGCTGCGTTGCGCGCGCTGGTGCGCGACGATGCGGTGCATCGGGCCCTGTACATCGATCCCGAGATCTTCCAACTGGAGATGGAGCGGCTCTGGGCGCGCACCTGGATCTATGTCGGGCACACCAGCCAGGTGCCGACGCCGGGCGACTACATCACCTGCGACATCGCCAGCGTGCCGGTGCTGATGATCCGCCAATCAGATGCCACCATAAGCGTGCTGCGCAATCGCTGCGCGCACAAGGGAGCGAAGATCGTTTCCGATTGGTCGGGCAACACCGGGCGCTTCATTCGCTGTCCGTACCATAACTGGAGCTATCGCACGGACGGCTCGATCGCCGCGATTCCGCTGCGCCAGGGCTATGACGGCACGGACTTCGCCCAGTGCGAGGCGGCGCGCGGATTGCGGCCTGTCGCCACCGAAACATACCGCGGCTTCGTCTTCGCCCGCCTGAGCGAGGACGGGCCGGATTTCAAGGCGTATTTCGGCGAGTCGCTGTCTTCCATCGACTACATGGTGCACCGCTCGCCCGAGGGCGAGATCGAAATCGCCGGCGGCGTGCTGCGCTACATGCACGACAGCAACTGGAAGATGTTCGTCGAGAACCTGAATGACACGATGCACCCGATGGCGGCGCACGAATCCTCGGCGGGCACGGCGAAGGAATTGTGGAGCGGCCAGCCGGACCATGCGCCGAAGCCGATGGCGATCGAGCAATTGGTGCCGTTCGCCGGGAGTTATGAGTTCTTCGACAAGATGGGCGTGCGGGTGTTTGCCAACGGACACTCCTATTCCGGGGTGCATTTTTCGATCCATTCCTCCTACGCGGCCGTGCCGGACTACGAGGCGGCAATGCGGCGCGCCTATGGCGAGGCGCGGGCCAAGGACATCCTGGGAACGGTGCGCCACAACACGGTTTACTATCCGAGCCTGACGATCAAAGGCGCCATTCAGACGATCCGCGTGGTGCGCCCGATCGCGGTGGACAAAACTCTGCTCGAGAGCTGGAGCTTCCGCCTGAAGGGCGCGCCCGACATATTTTTCAAGCGCAACGTCACCTATACGCGCCTGATCAACTCGCCAATGTCGGTGGTGGGGCATGACGACCAGCAATGTTACCGGTTGATCCAGGAGGGCTTGGCCGCCGGCGGCAACGAGTGGGTGAGCCTGCACCGCGACTATCGGCCGGAGGAACGTGGAGCGCGCGACCTGACGGTGAACGGCACCAGCGAGATTTCCATGCGCAACCAGTTCCGCGCCTGGGTCAGCTTCATGGGTGCCACATGACCGAACCGGAGATTACGCGGTTCATCTACCGTGAGGCTCGGTTGTTGGACGAGAAGCGCTGGGATGCGTGGTACGAGCTGTTCACCGAGGACGGTCACTACTGGGTGCCGCTGACGCGCAGCCAGCCGGATGCCGAGATGCACACCTCGCTGGCCTACGAGGACAAGCTGCTGCTGCGCCTGCGCATCGAACGCCTGCGCCGTCGGCCGCCGTCGCAGCATCCGGAAAGCTGGAGCCAGCACGTGCTGCAGGCGCCCGACATCGAGGCGGCGGATGACGAAAGCTGGCTGACGCACACAGCATTTCACTATGCCGAGGCGCGGGGCGATGCGATGCAGATGCTCACCGGCGTTGTGCTGCATCACCTGGTGCGGCAGGACGGTGCGCTGCGCATCCGGTTGAAGCGGGTGGACCTGCTGAACTGCGACGCGGCGCTGCCGTCGATTCAGTTGTTTCTGTAGACCACCTGTCATTGCGAGGAGCGAAGCGACGCAGCAATCCCCCACCTGACGAGCCGGTGCTCCCGAGGTGGGGATTGCTGCGTCGCTTGGCTCGTCGCAATGACAGGTGGACCGCCGAGTCCTACTCTCATGGTCCAAACCCACGCATGACCGCCCATTCAACCATCTCTGCCGCAACCGTCGCCGCCGCATTCGCGGAAACCGCAGCGCGCACCCCCCACCGTCCGTTCCTCCTTGTTCTCCCAGAGACCGCGCGCGCTTACGGCATCGCGCCACGCACGATCTCGTATAGCGACGCCGCGTCAGACATCACGCGCCTGCGCGCTGCCTACGCCGCGGCCGGGTACGGCCCTGGCCACCGCATCGGCTTGATGCTGGAGAACCGCCCGGCCTTCCTGCTGCACTGGCTCGCGCTGAACGGCCTCGGCGCCGCGGTCGTGCCATTGAGCCCGGACCTGCGTCCCGCGGAACTTGAATACCTGGTGCACCACAGCGAGATCGTGCTGGGCGTCGCCGCCGTGCCACATCTAAATGCGCTGCGGTCCGTGGCACCCGACCTTGCGGTGATCGCGGACGATGCGCCGCCCCCGCCAGCACCCCGCCCGGCGCGCGACCAGACCCCCAATCACGCGACAGAGTGCGCCCTGCTCTACACCTCCGGCACCACCGGACGGCCGAAAGGCTGCGTGCTGTCCAACGACTATTTCCTCCGCGCCGGCCATTGGTACGCCACCGTCGGCGGGCTTTGCCAACTGCACGAAGGCGATCGTTTGATCACGCCACTGCCGCTCAACCACGTCAACGCCATGGCCTTCTCCACCATGGCGATGATCCTGACAGGCGGCTGCATCGTGCAGCTCGACCGCTTCCACCCGCGCACCTGGTGGGCGTCGGTGCGGCAAAGCCACGCCACGATCCTGCACTATCTCGGCGTGATGCCGTCGATGCTGCTGCGTGCCGCCCCCGACCCGAGCGACCGCGACCACGCGGTGCGCCTCGGATTCGGCGCGGGAGTGGATCGCCGCCACCACGCCGATTTCGAGGCGCGATTTGGTTTCCCGCTGCTGGAAGCCTGGTCGATGACGGAGACCGGCGCCGGCGCGGTGGTGATCGCCAACCGCGAACCACGCCATGTCGGCACAAACTGCTTCGGCCGTCCGCAACCAGCGGTCGAGGTGCGCATCATACCGGAAGACGGCGAACTGCTGGTGCGCGCCGCCGGCCCCAACCCTCGTGCCGGATTCTTCAGCAAATACCTGAAGGAACCGGATACCACCGAAGCTGCCTGGGAAGGCGGATGGTTCCACACCGGCGACATCGTGCGCGCCGACGCCGACGGATATCTATACTTCGTCGACCGCAAGAAGAACGCCATCCGTCGCAGCGGCGAGAACATCAGCGCGGTCGAAGTCGAAAGCGTGCTGCGTCGCCAGCAAGCGGTCGCCGAGGTCGCGGTCGCCGCCGTCAGGGACGAACTCCGCGAAGAAGAAGTGCTCGCTTGCATCGTTCCGTACGCGCCGGTCGCCGATCTCGCCGGAGCCGCCGCCGACATCGTGCGTGCCGCACTGCGAGACCTCTCCTATTCCAAGGTGCCCGGCTGGGTCGCGTTCGTAGACTCGTTGCCGCTCACCGCCAGCCAAAAGGTCGCACGCGGGGAACTGAAGGCAATGGCGCAACGGTTGGTGGCGCAACCCGATTGCGTAGACACGCGCTGGCTGAAGCGGCGGTGACCGCGCGTTCGTACGACGGCGTTGCGCTGTGCTGTCCGGTGACGGAGCCTTATGTCCGCCGCTCGGAGCATGGTGCAGCGTGGTTTCTGGCGCGCGCACTGCGACGCTTGCTCGATGCGAGCAATCTGGCGAAGCCGGACATCGACGGACTTTGCGTCTCCAGCTTCACCCTGCATCCCGACACGGCGGTTGCCTTCACCCAGTATGTCGGCATGTCGCCGCGCGTCCTGGAATGGCTGCCGATGGGCGGCGCCTGCGGTGTGATCGCGCTACGCCGGGCGGCGCGCGCGGTGCAGGCGGGCGATGCCGAAATCGTCGCGTGCATTGCCGGCGATACCGCGAACGAAACAAGTTTCCGCGATTTGCTCGCGAGCTTCAGCAGCTTCGCCCGCGATGCGGTGTATCCGTACGGCGCCGGCGGCCCGAACGCGAGCTTCGCGCTGATCGCCGATGTCTATATGCGTGCGACCGGCGCCACGCGGGAGGATTTCGGCACCCTGGCCGTGGCGCAACGGGCGAATGCGCAACGAAATCGCCTCGCATTGCTACGCGGCGAGCTGACGCTGGAGAAATACCTCGCCGCGCGCCCGATCGCCGAGCCGCACCATCTATTCGATTGCGTCATGCCCTGCGCCGGCGCCGATGGATTCCTGGTAATGCCAGAGGCGCGGGCCCGCGCACTGAAGCTGCCTTTCCTGCGTGTGCTGGGTGCGATCGAGCGGCATAACGCCTTCCCCGACGACCCCGTGCAGTTGCGCGGCGGCTGGGCCATGGACCGTGACGCACTCTGGGCGCAGGCCGGGATCGGCCCGAGCGACGTGCAGCTCGTCGAAACCTATGACGACTACCCGGTGATCTCGATGCTGCAGTTCGAAGGGCTGGGCTTATGCCCGCCGGGCGAAGCGCCGGGCTTCGTGCGCCGGCACGAATTCACCATCGAGGGCAGCTTGCCGCACAACACCGGAGGCGGGCAATTGTCGATGGGGCAGGCAGGCGCATCTGGCGGTTATCTCGGGCTGGTGGAGGCGATGCGGCAATTGCTCGGCAAAGCTGAAGGGCGGCAGGTCGTCAGCGCGCGCCATGCGCTGGTGAGTGGGTTCGGCATGATCAACTACGATCGCGGCCTGTGCACGTCCGCTGCCGTGCTGGGGCGCTCATGATCAGGCTGCAACGTTGTGCCGATTGCGGCGCCGCGCAATATCCACCGCGCGAGGTCTGCGCTGCATGCCTGTCGGACCGGCTGGCGTGGGAGAGCGCGACTTCGCTGCCCGCCCGCGTGCTGGCCCGAACGCGGCTGCATCACAGCAACGAACCGCGTTTTCGCCCCCGCCTGCCGCTCACCGTCGGGCTGGTGCAATTCGATGCCGGCCCGGTGGCGGTGTGCTTCCTCGCGGAAACGGCGGCGCCTGGCGACGCAGTGCAGGTGCGGATCGGCGCTGACGATCTGCTGGAGGCCGCGTGACCCGCGTCCTGGTCACCGGCGGCAGCGCCGGCATCGGCCTCGCGATCTGCCGGGCGTTCCTGGATGCGGACTACGACGTTGTCTCGCTCGATCGTCAGCCGAGTCCGCTACAGCACGCGCGGCTGCGGACCATCGCGGTGGACCTGTCGGACGAGGCCGCGACCGAACAAGCGGCGCGAGAGGCCACGCGCGAGGCGGTCACTACGGTGGTGCACAACGCCGGCACGATCCGTCCCGCGCTGGTGGCGCAGGCCAGCACAGCCGACCTCGCGGTGCTGTCGCGGCTGCATCTCGGCGCCGCGCTGGTGCTGGTGCAAGCGGCATTGCCGGCGATGCGCGCGGCATGGTTCGGGCGGATCGTGCTGATCTCTTCACGTGCCGTGCTGGGGTTGGCCACGCGCACCGCCTATTCGGCGACCAAGGCAGGCCTGATCGGCCTGGCGCGCACATGGGCGCTGGAACTCGGGCCAGACGGCATCACGGTGAACGCCATCGCCCCGGGGCCGATCGCCGGCACCGCAATGTTCCACGACGTGCTGCCACCGGGCGATCCGCGCATCGAGGCATTGGCACGGACCATCCCCGTGCGCCGCCTCGGCCAGCCCGAGGATGTGGCGCGCGTGGTGCTGTTCCTTGCAGATCCTGCCAGCGGTTTCATCACCGGGCAGACGATGTTCGTCTGCGGCGGGACCAGCGTCGGGAGCCTCGGGTTGTGAAAATGAACACCTCTCCCGCGCTATGCGCGGGAGAAGTTTACTTCCGCAGCCCGGCCTCGCGCAGCATTGGCAGCACCGTCTCGATAAAATACGGCAGCTCATCCTTGTAGTTCACGAATGACAGCGCCACGCCCTCGAATCCCACCTTGCTGATCGCCGCCAGCTCCTCGGCGATGCGCCGCGCCGTGCCGATCAGCGGATACGTACCCGCGCCGCCGACGAACCGCTTGCGATGCAGCCGGTACGCCGCCGGATCGTGCGATCCGGAGAACTTCGCCTTGTTGCCCATGTAGTGGTCGGCGCCGGCGGTATCTTCCATCGCTACCGCATAATGCTCGTAATACGCTTCCGCTGCGTCCTGCGTCGGGCGGCAGACCACGTGGCAGGTGGTATAAACGCCCACCTCGCGTCCCGTCGCAGCCGCTCGCCGGCGCATATCCTCGATCTGCCCACTGCTCGTTTCGATCTCGACGAAAGTGGTGAACAGACAATCCGCTGCTTGCGCAGCGAAGTCCCGCCCCGGCGCCGAGAACGCGGCATTCAGCGTCACCGGCCGCGGCCGCTGCACCGGCAGCGGTTTTCCGGAGACGCCGCGCAGATCGAAATACCGGCCCTTGAAGTCGAACGGTGCGGGCTCGGTGTAGATGCGGTTCAGGATCTCGAACCATTCCAGCCCCTGGCCGTAGCGGTCCTCGATCATCTCCAACCCGAAGCAGCCGAATTCATCCGGGTTCCAGCCACAGACGATATTCAACCCGGCGCGTCCCTGGCTCGCATGGTCGATCGTTGCCAGCGCCTTGGCAGCGAATACCGGATGCACCATCGGCACGTGCACTGTGGCGAATAGCGCGATCCGTTCGGTCACGCCGGCCAGCGCGGCGGCCTCGGTCAACGTCTCGAACGACCATTCCCGCGCGTTCGTAACGCCGCCGAATCCCCTCCACCGCGCGATCGGAAGGAAGAACTCCAGCCCAGCGCGGTCGGCCATCTGTGCCACCGCCACCACGTCGGGCCATTCCGCCCGCCAACGCTCCGGCACGCGGGTCAGTGTTAGTCCACCATCGGCGTTGGCCGAGAACACGCCAAGCTTGAGCAGGTTGGGGCCGCGCATCGGATGGGGATGGGCAGGCATGGGTGACGCTCCGGACTTGTCTCCGGCAAATTAGTTGAGATATAAGATATTGACCAGAGGGCGAAGGCCCAGAGAGGCGATATCACCGATGCGGATCGTCTGCGTGGGCGGTGGGCCGGCGGGCCTGTATTTTGCGATCCAGATGAAACGGCGCGATCCGTCGCATCGGATCACCGTGGTCGAGCGCAACCGCCCCTATGACACGTTCGGCTGGGGCGTTGTGTTCTCCGACGAGACGCTGCGAAACCTGGAGGGCGCCGATCCGCCGAGCAAACAGGAAATCCTCGACAGCTTCGCGCATTGGGACGACATCGACATCCATTTCAACGGCCGCGTCATCACCTCCGGCGGCCACGGCTTCTGCGGCATCGAGCGCAAGCACCTGCTGAACATCTTGCAGCACCGTGCGGAGGCGCTGGGCGTGGAGCTGATGTTCCAGCGCGAGGTGGACGACGTCGCCGAATTCGCCGATGCCGACTTGATCGTTGCCGCGGACGGCATCAACAGCAAGGCCCGCAACCGCTACGCGGCGCATTTCAAACCGACGGTCCACGTCGCGCAGAACAGGTTCGTCTGGCTCGGCACGCACCGCGTGTTCGATGCATTCACCTTCATCTTCGTTGAAACGGAATGGGGTTGGTTCCAGGCGCACGCCTACCGCTTCAACCACGACACCTCAACGTTCATCGTCGAGACCACCGACGCCAACTGGCGTGCGGCGGGGCTCGACCGCATCGACCCGGCCGGCACGATCGAATTCTGCGAGCGTTTGTTCGCGCCCTGGCTCGTTGGGCACGCGCTGCTGGCGAACATGGACCATCTGCGCGGTTCGCACTGGCTCAACTTCCCGCGCGTGGCCAACGAGACCTGGGTGAACGGCAATGTCGTGCTGGTGGGCGACGCGGCCCACACGGCGCATTTCTCCATCGGCTCCGGCACCAAGCTCGCACTGGAGGATGCGATCGCGCTGGCCCGCGCCTTCGATGCACACGGCGCGAACGTGCCCGCAGCGCTTGCCGCCTACGAGGCCGAACGCAAGATCGACGTACTGCGCATCCAGTCCGCGGCACGCAACTCCACCGAATGGTTCGAGAACGTCGCGCGCTACGCGCGTCTGGAGCCGGAACAATTCGCCTATTCTCTGCTGACGCGCAGCCAGCGCATCAGCCATGAGAACCTGCGCCTGCGCGACCGGCCGTGGCTGGAAGGGTTGGAGCGCTGGCTGGGAGAACGTGCGGGACATCCGACGGCCCGCCCAATTCCGCCGATGTTCCTGCCGTTCCGGCTGCGCGACATGCGACTGGCCAACCGCATCGTGGTCTCGCCGATGGCGACCTACAGCGCGCGGGACGGCATGCCCGACGACTTCCACATGGTGCACCTCGGTGCGCGCGCGCTGGGCGGCGCTGGTCTGGTGTTCACCGAGATGGTCTGCGTTACGCCACAGGGCCGCATCACGCCGGGCTGCGCTGGGCTGTGGTCGGAATCTCAGGCGTCGGCGTGGGCGCGCATCGTCGATTTCGTGCACACGCGGTCGGCGGCAAAGATCTGTCTGCAGCTCGGTCATTCCGGCCCGAAAGGTTCGACCCAGCTCGGCTGGGAGCAGATCGATGCGCCGCTACGTGGAGGAAACTGGGACCTGATCGCGCCGTCCCCAATTCCCTGGAGCCCGTACAACCAGGTCCCGCGCGAGATGACGCGCGACGACATGGACGCGGTGCGCGACGCTTTCGTGACCGCAACGCAATACGGCGCGCAAGCCGGCTTCGACATGCTCGAGCTGCACGCCGCGCACGGCTACCTGCTCTCCTCTTTCATATCACCACTAACCAACCGGCGCACCGACGACTATGGCGGGTCGCTGAACAACCGGCTTCGCTTTCCGCTGGAGGTATTCCGTGCCATGCGCGCGGTCTGGCTCGCGGATCGGCCGATGTCCGTGCGCATCTCGGCGACCGACTGGGTCGAGGGCGGAATCGTCGCCGCCGATGCGGTGGAGATCGCGCGCGCATTCGCGCAGGAAGGCGTGGACTTGATCGATGTTTCCACTGGCCAGACGTCGATCCAGGCACAACCGGTCTATGGGCGGATGTTCCAGACGCCGTTCGCCGATCGTATCCGCAACGAGATCGGCATCGCGACGATGGCGGTGGGCAACATCACGGAGCCCGACCACCTGAACGCCATCATCGCTGCCGGTCGCGCCGATCTGTGCGCGCTGGCCCGCCCGCATCTGTCGGACCCGCACTTCGCGCTGCGCGCCGCTGCTGGGCTGGGCTACACCGATCAGTGGTGGCCGCCTCAGTATCTGGCCGGGAAGGCGCAGATCGAGCGGCTGATCCGGCGGGCGGACACCGACTATTCGGCGGTGATATGAAGGGCCTTCGCCCGCATGACGAGGGGGCATCGCCGGCAGCTTTCATGGCCGGCAAAGAGGGTGTGCTACGTGGTCTCAACGCCGTCGTCACCGGCGGCGCCAAGGGAATCGGGCTGGCCATCGCGCGCCGGCTTGCCGCCGATGGTGCGGCCATCGCGCTCATTGGCCGTGATGCCGCTGCGCTGGAGCAGACGGCCGGTGAACTCGGCGCGCGCTATAAGGTCGCTGATGTCACCGATCACGTCGTGCTGCGCGATGCCATCGCGTCGCTCGACCCGTGCGAGATCCTAGTGAACAATGCCGGCGCGGCCATCTCCAAGCCATTCGCGAAGCATGAGCTGGGTGACTTCCAGGCCATGCTGGCGGTGAACCTGCTGTCCGCCGTCATCGCCTGCCAGGCCGTGCTGCCGGGCATGCGCGCACGCGGCTTCGGGCGCGTCGTCAACATCGCGAGTACGGCCGGCCTGAAGGGCTACGCCTATGTCACCGCCTATGTCGCGGCGAAGCACGCGCTGGTTGGGTTCACCCGAGCGCTCGCACTGGAGACGGTCAAGGATGGCATCACCGTGAACGCGATCTGCCCGGGTTTCGCCGACACCGACATGGTGACCCGCGCGGTGGCGACCATCGCGGCAGCCGGCGGACGGTCGCCGCAGGAAGCGCGCGAAAAATTGGCATCCGGCAATCCCGCCGGCAGGCTGGTGCGTCCGGAGGAGGTGGCCGAGGCTGTCGCCTTCCTATGCCGGCGTGAGGCGAGCGCAATAACAGGACAGGCGATCGCCGTCGCCTGCGGGGAGGTATGAAATGACGCTGCAATCAACGAAGCATTTCCGTTGGGAGTCTGCATGGCGACCGAAGATTTTCGTCGTGCCTTCGATGCTTTCGCCGCGCGGGGGAGGCCGCAATTCAGGGGTGATTAAATGAGCGATCGGGGGGAAACCGGACAGCGCGTGCTGCAGCCTGCAACCTGGGCACGCCCACGCGGCTATGCGAATGGCATCGTCGCTGGTGGCGAGACCATCTTCCTCGCCGGCCAGATCGGCTGGGACGTGGAAGGGCGCCTGGCGGAGGGCCTGGTCAACCAGGTGGCTCAGGCGCTAACCAACATTGTCACCTTGCTCGCCGAGGCCGGCGCCGAGCCGCGGCATCTGGTGCGGCTCACCTGGTATATCCCCGACCTGCGCGCCTATCGCGAGAACCAATCGACGATCGGCGCCGCGTATCGTCGTGTGATCGGCAAGCATTTTCCGGCCATGTCGGTGATCGGCATGTCGCAACTGGTCGACCAGGGGGCGCTGGTGGAGATCGAGGCGACCGCGGTACTGCCACCCTGGGATGCACCAACAACTTGACACCTAAACTATCCTTGCCTGAAATAACCCAGCCCGCGCGCGCCGCGCCTCCGGGCCAAGTACCCAGCAGGGAGTATCGGATGAAAGCGCGTCTGTTCGCGGCCGTTACGGCCATCGCAATTCTTGGCGCATCGGCGGCGGCCCAGGCCCAGATAAAAATCGGCGCCATCCTGTCGATCAGCGGCCCCGCCGCGGCGATGGGCGTGGGCTACAAGGGCGCGTTCGACTTCTTCCCCAGCGAGATCGCCGGGCAGAAGGTGGAATACATCATCCGCGACGACGCAACGGACGCCAGTACTGCGTTCACCATCGCCCAGAAGATGATCTCGGAAGATCATGTGGACGCCTTCATCGGCCCGTCGCTCGCCGCCTCGGACGCGGCGGTGGCGCCGCTCGCCAACCAGGCGCATGTGCCGATGCTCGCCATGGCGCCTTATGAGTACGATCCGACAAAGCAGCCTTACACGTTCACCGACGCGCAGCCGCTGTCGCTGATGGTGGCTGTCGTGTTCAAGTACATGCAGCAGCACGACGTGAAGAGCATCGGCTATATCGGCTTCTCCGACGGCTGGGGCGACCAGGTGTTGGCCGGCACCAAACTTGCCGCGCAGGCTGATGGTATGAACATCCTTGCCGACGAGCGCTACGCCCGCACCGATACGTCGGTCGAGGCACAGGCGCTGAAGCTGATCAGCGTGCATCCGCAGGCGATTATGATGGGCAACTCGGCGACGCCCGCCGCGCTGCCCGTCGTCGCATTGCGCCATCTCGGCTACAAGGGCGGCATCTACGGCAACCATGGCATCGTCAGTCCCGCTTTTATCAAGGTCGGCGGCGCGGCAGCCAACGGCGTGATCGCCGACACCTCGCCGCTGGTGGTCTACGATCAGTTGCCCGACGGCAACGTGATCAAGCCGGTGGCGACGGCGTTCATGGCCGAATACGCTGGAAAATTCGGAGCGCAGAGCGTGAACCCGTTCGCCGGCTACAGCTACGACGCGATGCTGCTGCTGAAGGCCGCCATCCCGGCCGCGCTGAAGGCCGGCAAGCCGGGCACCGAACAATTCCGCGCGGCGCTGCGCGACGCATTGGAAAACACCCACGATCTGGTTGGGGTGAGCGGTGTCTACGACATGACCCCGACCAACCATAACGGGCAGGATGCGCGCGCCGCCGTGCTGGTGGAGGTGAAGGACGGCGCCTGGAGGGCAATCCACTAGGGAGCGCAACCGCCGTGACCTTCCGTCACTGCGAGGAACGTTTCCTCTGTCATTGCGAGGAGCAGAGCGACGAAGCAATCTCCCGCCTGACGAACCACAGTCGCGCGTCATGCAGGGGATTGCTTCGTCGCCGCGCTCCTCGCAATGACAGGGGAAGCGCAATGACACCTGAATAAGATGGATTGGTTCGTCTTCCTGGCGTTGCTGCAAGACGGCATCACCACCGGCGCGATCTACCTGTTGCTGGCGATCGGGCTGCTGATCGTGTTCTCGGTGACGCGGGTGATCTTCGTTCCGCAAGGCGATCTGCTGGCATTCGGCACACTGACGGTCGCCGCGCTGCAATCGGGTCACCTGCCCGGCACGCTCTGGTTGCTGGACGGCGTCTCGGCGCTGGCACTCGTCGCATCGCCGCTCCACGGACGGCGCGCGGCGCCGCGCGGCGTGTTGTCGTGGGGTGTCTATCCGCTGGCCGTGACGGGCGCCGCGCTGTTCCTTGCGCCGCGCCAGGTGCCGGCGATCTCGATCCTGCTGGCGCTGGCCATCGTCACGCCGATGGGTCCGCTGATCTGGCGTTTCGCGTTCCGGCCGATCGCCGACGCCTCGGTGCTCGCGTTGCTGATTCTGTCGATGGCCCTGCATTTCGTGCTAATCGGGCTTGGCTTGGTGTTCTTCGGGCCGGAGGAAGCGAGCGCACCGGCGCTGACCGACGCCAGCTTCGACCTCGGCGACCTGAACGTGTCCGGACAATCGCTGGCCGTCCTGCTGTGTTGCGCCGTGCTGGTGCTGGGCCTGCGCTGGTTCTTCGGCGTCAACATCCACGGCAAGGCGCTACGCGCCGCGGCGTCAGACCGGCTGGGCGCGCGGCTGGTGGGCATCGATGCGGGCGCAACCGGCTCGCTGGCATTCGGGCTTGCGTCGTTCATTGCTGCATTGGCTGGCGTATTGATCGGCGCGGTAACGCCACTGTCCTACGACGCAGGGTTCGACATTGGCCTCAAGGGCTTCGTGGCGGCGATCATGGGCGGCCTGGTGTCATATCCGATGGCCGCCGCCGGGGCGGTACTCGTGGGCGTGCTGGAATCGCTCGGCAGCTTCTGGGCGAGCGCCTATCGCGAGGTGATCGTCTTCACATTACTGATCCCGGTTCTGGTCTGGCTGTCGCTGCGCAGCGGATCGCCCGAGGACCGGGCGTGATGGAGAAGAATCCTCCCCCTCCCCTTGTGGGCTTGGGCCGCGAAGCGGACCAAGGTTGGGGCGAGGGGTGCGAACCATCGCCTGCCAGCGGATCCACGCACCCCTACCCCCCACCCTCTCCCACAGTGGGAGGGCGAGTATTCCCCGCCATCTTCGCGACGATCGCCGTCGTTGTGCTGATCCCCGCGGTGTTGCCCACTTTCTACGTCACGCTGTTCGGCTATGTCGGTCTCGGCACGCTGGTCGCGCTCGGCCTGGTGCTCCTTACCGGGGTCAGCGGGCAGACCTCGTTCGGACAGGCGAGTTTCGTCGGCCTCGCGGCCTACGCCACGACCTTGCTTACCAAATTCGCAGGCGCGCCACCCATCGTGGGCCTGGCCGCAGGCCTTGTCCTCACCGGCGTGATCGCCTGGCTCCTCGGCCTGGTCACTGCGCGGCTGTCCGGCCACTTCCTGGCGCTGGTTTCCGTCGCGTGGGGCATCAGCTTCTACTCGTTGTTCGGCACGCTGCCGCTGCTACACGGCTTCAATGGCATCGGCGATATCCCGCCGCTCAGCCTCGGCCCGTTCTCCGCCGCAAGCCTGCGGGTCAATCTCGGCGTGATCTGGGCCGCGGTCGCAATCGTGATGGCGATGTCCGCCAGTCTGCTTGACAGCCGGATCGGCCGCGCGATTCGCACGCTGAACGGCGCGCGGCTGATGGGCGAGAGCGTAGGCATCGACACCGTGCGCCTGAGTCGCGCGGTCTTCGTCATCGCCGCGCTGTATGCCGGCATCGCAGGGTTCCTGTTCGCGCATTTCCAACGGTTCATCAGCCCGACGCCATTCAGCCTGGGCGCCAGCATCGACTACCTCTTCATGGTCATCATCGGCGGTGCCGGATCGTTGTGGGGCGCGCCGGTCGGTGCGGCGCTGGTGGTGGTGTTGCGCGATCAGTTCAACGACTGGATTCCCCGCATCACCGGGCGCGTCGGCGACTTCGAATTGCTGGTGTTTAGCCTCGTCGTGATCGTCCTGTTGCAGCGTGCCCCAGACGGCCTTCTGCCACTGCTCGCACGTCTGAAGCGACCGCGTCCGCCACAGGGCGAGCGGGAAGTCGAAATTCCTGCCGAAGCACCGCCGGTGCCAGCGAGCACCACAACGCCCGGCACGGAATTGCTCGCACTCGAGGCAATCTCCCGCAACTTCGGTGGGCTGGCGGCAAACCGTGACGTGAGCTTCGCCGTCCACGCCAGCGAGATCGTTGCGCTGATCGGTCCGAATGGCGCCGGCAAGACGACGCTGTTCAATGTGGTCAGCGGCGTGCTGCCGCCCAGTTCGGGAAGCATCCGCCTGTTCGGTGCGTTAGCCAGACATCGGCCGCCACGGCGCGTCGCCGCACTGGGTCTCGCGCGCACCTTCCAGCACGTCAAGCTGCTGCCGACCCGCAGCGTGTGGGAGAACATCGCGCTCGGGACGCATCTGTTGGGCCGCGCCAGTCTGCTGCGCGCGATGCTGCGGCTCGATCGCGCCGAGGAAGCGCGATTGCTTGCCCAGGCACGCGCACAGGCCGTGCGCGTGGGACTTGCCCCGGTGCTGCACATGCCGGCGGGTGATCTGCCGCTGGGTCGGCAGCGCGTGGTGGAGATCGCCCGCGCGCTGTGCCTGCGCCCACGCCTCCTGCTGCTGGATGAACCCGCCGCCGGGCTGCGACTGGCGGAAAAGCAGTTTCTCTCGATGCTGCTGCGCCAGTTGCGGGCCGAAGGCATGGGTGTGCTGTTAGTGGAGCATGACATGGACTTCGTCATGCAGCTCGCCGATCGCGTCGTGGTGATGGATTTCGGTCAGAAGATCGCCGAGGGCCCGCCCGAACGCGTGCAGTCCGATCCGGCCGTGATGGAAGCCTACCTGGGCGGCCTGGAATGACCGTACCGCTGCTGCAACTGGACGGGCTGCGGGCCGGCTACGGTCACGTGGAGGTGCTGCACGGGGTCAGCCTGGCGGTGCCGGGCGGAAAAATGGTCGCCATCGTCGGGCCGAATGGCGCTGGCAAGACCACGCTGATGGGTGCGGTGATGGGCCTGTTGCCGCGGCGTGGCGGCGCGGTGCGCTATCTGGACGCACCTGCCGGCGCGACGGAGGCGATGGTCGCCTCGGGCGCCGTGCTGGTGCCGGAGCAGCGTGCGCTGTTTGCCGACATGAGCGTCGAGGACAATCTGCTGCTGGGTTTTTACCTGCGCCGGCGTGCGGGCGAGCGCGACGCTCGTCCTTCGATGCGCGAGGTGTTCGCAATCTTTCCGCGTCTGGAAGAGCGTCGCCGCCAGCTTGCCGCGACGCTCTCGGGTGGCGAGCGGCAGATGCTGGCGTTGGGGCGCGCGCTGATGGGCCGGCCGCGCCTGCTGCTATTGGACGAGCCGAGTCTCGGACTCGCGCCGATGCTGGTACGCGAGATCTTCCGCGTGCTTGTCGAGCTGCGATCCCGCGGCCTGTCGATCTTGCTTGTCGAACAAAACGTACGTGCGGCACTGCAAGTCTCCGATTATGGCTATGTGCTGGAGATGGGCGAGGTGGCGGCCGAGGGGCCAAGCACGGAACTGGCACGCAACCCGCGTGTGCTGGAAACCTATCTGGGGCAGCGGCGTCGCCATGCCTGCGAATGACGCCGGGCTGGTTCCCGACCGCGAGGCCGCCGTCAGCGATGGCGCGCGTCTGCCGCTGCGGATCTGGCTGCGCATGCTGACCTGCACGGCCATGACCGAGGCCATGATCCGCGCCCGCCTGCACGCGCAATTCGCCACCACGCTGCCAAGGTTCGACGTGCTGGCGGCGCTGGATGCCGCGGGTACGGAATTGACGATGAGCGCGCTGTCGGCGCGGCTGATGGTCACCAGCGGCAACGTGACGGGGTTGATCAATGCGATGGAGAAGGATGGGCTGGTTGTCCGCCGCCGGCATCCGGGCGATCGTCGCAGCACGCTGATCGGCATGACTCAGGAGGGCCGCGCGCTGTTCGCCCGCATGGCCCCGGAGCACGCGCGGTGGATCGAGCAAGCGATGGCGGGGTTGGACCGCGGGGAGGCAACGCAGCTTTGGGAGGCACTGGGCCACCTCAAGGCGTCGGTGCGCGGTTCTGCTGGTTCTCCGGCCGCAACATCGTTCCACCACGGTAAGATACGCTGACCCGCGCCTGCTGTCATTGCGCTGGCTCGCGCCTCCTGTCATTGCGCCGGCCCGTGTCCGCTGTCATTGCGAGGAGCGTGGCGACGAAGCAATCGCCCGCCTGAGGAGCCGGCGCCTGCCGGGCGGAGGATTGCCGCGCCGCTGCACTCCGCGCAATGACAGATGGATGCACGCCGTGTTTGACAATGGAGCATGATATGGTGGCCGAGGCGCACAAGGTCGGTCCAAACCGCTACCGCGAGAGGTTCGGTCGATACTTCGAGGATTTCGGGGTCGGCGATATCTATGAGCATCGTCCCGCCCGCACCATCACGGAAACCGACAACACCTGGTTTACCCTGCTGACGATGAACACCCATCCGCTGCATTTCGACGCCGAATACGCCAAGCACAGCGAATTCGGTCGATGCATCGTCTGTTCTCCGCTGACCGTGGCGTTGATGGCGGGCATGAGCGTCAGCGACGTCAGCCAGAAGGCGATCGCCAATCTCGGATGGCGCGAGATCAAGCTGACCCACCCGCTGTTTGTCGGGGACACCTTGTCGGCCGAATCGGAGGTTCTGGATAAACGCGAAAGCAGATCGCGGCCGCAAGCGGGGATCGTTACCGTGCAGACGCGAGGCTTCAACCAGCAGGGCACGATGGTTTGCGTGTTCGACCGGACCATCCTGGTTGGCAAGCGCGGCTTCGACACCGAAGACAAGGCTGGCTACTGAAGGTGATCATCGCGTAGCCACCAATAGAACACAGCCGCAGGTGGAAGCGGCGATCAGGAGTGCGGGCAGTGCAGCCGTTGCAAGGCATTCGGGTTCTCACCATCGAACAATATGGCGCCGGGCCGTATGGCACGATGCATCTCGCCGATCTGGGTGCCGAAATCGTCAAGGTCGAAGCGCCGGCGCGGGCTGGCGCTGCGCCCGGGGACAGTGCGCGGCACGCGGGGCCGTTCTTTCTCGGGCCGAACGACAGCCAGTTCTTCCAGACCTTCAATCGCGGCAAGCGCAGCGTGGTGCTCGATCTCCACCAGCCGCAAGGCTATGCGGCCTTCCTGAAGCTGGCGGCAAAAGCGGACGCGGTGATGAACAATTTGCGCGGCGACCAGCCGGCGAAGCTGCGCCTAACCTATGCCGACCTCAAAGCGGCGAACCCTCGCCTGGTCTGCGCACATCTGTCCGGTTATGGCCGCACCGGACCGCGCGCCGGCTGGCCGGCCTACGACTATCTGGCGCAGGCCGAAGCCGGCTATCTGCATCTCACCGGCGAGCCCGAGGCGCCACCGACGCGGATGGGTCTGTCGATCATCGACTACATGTCGGGTGTGACCATGGCCTACGCGCTGACGGCGGCCTTGTTGGGCGCGTACCGCAGCGGCAAGGGCTGCGATGTCGACGTGACGCTGTATGATGTTGCCATGCACCAGCTCAGCTATCCGGCAACCTGGTACATGAACGAGGCCTATATCTCCGAGCGGCGTCCACGCTCCGGCCACCCCGCGATCGTGCCCTGCGAAATGTTCCCGACCGCCGACGGCTGGCTGTTCATCATGTGCATGACGCCGAAATTCTGGGTCGCGTTGTGCGAATGCATCGGCCGGCCTGAGCTGGCGGCGGATGAACGCTTCCGCGGCTTCGGCGAACGTTTCGCCAACCGCGATGCGCTGGCGGACATCCTGGATAGTGAATTCCGCCGCGTGACGACCGGGGCGTGGATGCAGCGCCTCGGCGGGCGCGTTCCGGCCGCACCGGTGCTTACCCTGCCGCAGGCGCTGGAGAATCCGCATTTTCTTGAAACCGAGGGCGTACTGACGCTGGCGCATCCGCGGCGGCCTGATCTGAAGATGGTTGCGGCCCCCATCCGCATCAACGGGGAGCGGCCCGGCGCGCGCCCGGCACCGGCGCTCGGTGCGGACACCGAGGCGTTGCTTGCCGAAGCCGGACTCAGCGCCGCGGATATCGCAAATTTGCGGGCCGCCGGAGCGATCTGACGCGAAGCTGGAAGGCATTCGCGCCATCGTCGGAGGCCGACAAAGTCGTGAGTCCTCGCCTTTGCGGGGACCGCAGAACCTCTAAACCTAAATCCGGCAGTTGGAGTGATGTTTAACCGGCTGGCATCGATGGTGTTCAACCTGGAGTTGACCCGCAAG
>Ga0209415_10000680_pt1 | contig 63571 bp, 52 predicted proteins | sample PeaSoiSIISIP2007_FD_187696 | JGI IMG/M metagenome (GOLD analysis project Ga0209415, IMG submission 187696) | Peat soil microbial communities from Weissenstadt, Germany - SII-SIP-2007 (SPAdes) (version 2) | ecosystem: Environmental > Terrestrial > Soil > Wetlands > Peat | place: Germany...
CGCTTGTAGCTCAATTGGATAGAGCATCTGACTACGGATCAGAAGGTTGGGGGTTCGAGTCCCTCCAAGCGCGCTGTGTGATGTGCCACGTCATCGGCGAATGACGAGTCAGAGTCGTATCGACGACGGCCTCCGTCGAACCCAGGCCGGTCCAGACGGTAGCGTTGGACCGTGTCCCGGTACGACCCCGAAGCCGTCCGCGCCAAGTACCTCGCCGAGCGCGACAAGCGGTTGGTCCCCGGCCGCGCCGACATCCGCGACCTGAAGACCGACGAGCACTTCGCCCGCTACCGTGACGACCCCTTCACACCGGTCGTCGAGCGCGACCCGGTTGCCGACGACGTCGATGTCGTGATCGTGGGCGGGGGGATCGCCGGAATCCTTGCCGGGGTGCAGCTCCGCAAGGCGGGCATCGAGCGGATCCGCATCGTCGACCAGGCGGGTGGCATCGGGGGCACCTGGTACTGGAACCGGTATCCGGGCGTGATGTGCGACATCGAGTCGTACATCTACCTCCCGATGCTCGAGGAGCTCGACTACATCCCCACCCGGCGTTACGCGTTCGGCGAGGAGATCTGGCGTCACCTGGAGGCGATCGCCGACCGGTTCGACCTCGTGGGCGACGCCCTGTTCCACACCGGCGTGACAAAGGCCGAGTGGCACGAGGACGCCGCCCGGTGGCGGATCCACACCGACCGCGGCGACGACGTCAGCTGCCGCTGGTACGTGCTGGCCGTCGGGATCCTCAACCTCCTGAAGTTGCCCGCCATCCCGGGTATGGAGGACTTTGCCGGGCGCTCGTTCCACACGGCGCGGTGGGACTACGGCTACACCGGCGGCGGGCCGGACGAGCCCCTCACCGGTCTGGCGGACAAGGTGGTCGGCCTCATGGGCACCGGGGCGACCGGCATCCAGTGCGTGCCGCCCCTGGCCGAGTCGGCGAAACACCTCTACGTGTTCCAGCGCACGCCGTCGGCCATCGGGGAGCGGGGCAACCGGCCCACCGATCCCGACTTCGCCCTGGGGCTCGAGCCGGGTTGGCAGCGGGCCCGCATGGACAACTTCCAGTCGATCATGCTGGGCCGGCCCGCCGAGGTCGACCTGGTCGACGACGGGTGGACGCACGACTACGCCGCCGCCCAACACCCCCCGCGCGCCGAGGGCATGACGACGGCCGAGTACCTGCGCAGCGCCGAGGAGCTCGACTACCAGATCATGGAGGCGCACCGGCGCCGGGTCGAGGAGCTGGTGGCCGACCCCGCCACGGCCGAGATCCTCAAGCCGCTCTACCGGTACCTCTGCAAGCGGCCGTGCTTCCACGACGAGTACCTGCTGGCGTTCAACAACCCCAAGGTCACACTGATCGACTGCCCCGCCGGGATCGAGCGGATCACCGAGCAGGGCCCGGTCGTCGACGGGCACCAGTACGAGGTCGACTGCATCATCTACGGGACCGGCTTCGAGGCCGAGCTCACCCCGCTGTTCCGCCGCGCCGGTCACGAGATCGTCGGTCGCGGCGGTGTCACCCTGGCCGAGAAGTGGGCCGACGGTGCCGCCAGCCTGTTCGGGATGATGAGCCGTGGATTCCCGAACATGTTCGTCATGCCGGCACCGGGCCAGCAGGCGGTGGTGACCGTCAACTACACGCAGCTGGCCGTGCTCGGGGCCCAAATCATCGGCGGCGCCGTCAGGCTGCTCAAGGAGCGGGGCGTGGAGGTGTTCGACGTGAGCGCCGCGGCCGAGGAAGCATGGACGCAGAAGATCGTCGACTCCTTCGTCGACGGCAGCGCCGTCATGTCCGCCTGCACGCCGTCGCGCATCAACAACGAAGGCCATCCGGAAGCGATGAACCCCCGCAACGGCAACTACGGCCGTGGGATGGGCGACTGGTTCGGTTACCGCGAGCTGCTCGAGCAGTGGCTCGAGGCCGGTACCTTCGAGGGCCTGGAGCTCGAGGTCCGGTCGACGGCATCGTGAGCGCGCGTCGGCGTGTCGCCGTCGTGACCGGCGGCGGGGGCGGGATCGGGGCGGCCATCGCCGAGGAGCTCGGCCGTGGCGGCTGGTTCGTCGTCACCCTCGACCCCCTCGTGACCCTCGACGGCTCCGAGCGGCTCCCGGAGACGGAGGAGACCACCGCCGGTCGCATCGTGGCGGCGGGTGGCTCGGCCCGGGCCTCGTCGGTGTCGGTGACCGACGGCGAGGCGGTCGGCGACCTGTTCCGTGAGCTGGTCGACGAACACGGCGGACTCGACGCCGTCGTCAACGTCGCCGGCATCACCCGGCCGACATTCTTCGCCGAGGGCACCGAGGCGGACTGGCTCGCCGTGCTCGCCGTGCATCTCGGGGGCTACCTCAACGTGCTCGATGCCGCGCTGCCGCTCATGGCGGCCGCCGGGCACGGCCGCGTCCTCGGTGTCACGTCCGGCTCGGGGTGGCGGGCTGCCGATGCCGGCGCCTACAGCTGCGCCAAGCGGGCCGTGGCCGCCCTCACGTGGCAACTGGGCCGGCAGGCGCCGCCGGGCGTGACCATCAACGCCGTGTCGCCCATCGCGGCCACCCGCATGGTCGCCGCCGCTCTCGAGCGCGCTCGCCAGGCGGGCCGGACTTCAGGTGGTGGCGGGATCTCATTCATTTCGATGGCGGGCCCCGAGGACCTCGGGCCGCTCGGCGCGTACCTCGTCGGTGACCGATTCGGGTGGTGCACGGGCAAGGTGCTCTTCGCCGGCGGCTCGGAGGTGGCGGTCGTCGACGAGCCCCGCCTTCTCGAGGTGGTGCGCAGCGACGAGGTGGTCTCCCTCGCCCGGGTTCTCGAGGCGGTCGTCCCCCGCGCCTTCGCCACGGCCGAGACCAACCAGGCGAGCGGCGGGGGCGGCAACCCCCGGTTCGGGTCGATCTTCGACGAGCCGGCCCCCACCGACGTCGCATCGGCGCTCGTGCGATCCTGTGCCGTCGTCACCGACCGCCCACTGTTGGCGGCGTCTCTCACCGCCGCGCTCGAGGCCCGGTCCATCACCTGCCACCGCGTCGAGGTCGCTCACGGCTTCCCCGACGCCGCCGACGCGCTGAGCTCCGTCGTCGACGCCGCCGGACCGATCGATGCCGTCGTCGTCGCCCCCGCCGGTCGCCATCCGACGGCCACCCCGTCAGATGGTTGGGAGAAGGTGCTCGCTGAGCACCGCGGGATCATCGAGCACATCCACACCGACGCCGGATGGGCCCGGGCAACCGCCGACTACGCCGCCAGCGCCGCCCGCCCGGTCCAGCTGGTGACCCTGACCGACGCCACCACGGCGGGAGGTCGTAGTCGAGCCCAGGCCTCGGCGCAGCTGGCGCGGGCTGCCGTGGGGGCGACGCAAGGGCGCGTCACGGCCTTCGCGGCGAGCATCGAAGCGTCGGAGGAGGGAGCCGGCCAACCGGTCGGTGAACTCGTCGCCCACCTGCTCGGCCACCCCGAGGGAACGGCTGTCGCCGGCGCGGAGCTGGTGGTGGGCGCCGGCTGGCTCGGCCTTCGCAGTCACCCCCGGGCACGGGGCAGCATCACGTACGGCGGTCCTGCCGTCCCCGATTGGCTCGACGCCACGCTCCGGGAGATCGTCGGTGCCACCGGCCACCGACCGTCCGTCGAGGTCCGATGACCGACCGGCCCACCCGGGTCGTGGACGCTCACGTGCACCTCTGGGACCCCGCCCGTACCGACTGGTACCCGTACCTGGCGCGTCCGCAGGCCGACGGCGCCGGTGATGCGTCGAGGATGTTCCGCCGCTTCGATGTCGAGACCTACAGGTTCGAGACGGCCCGGTGGAATGTCGAGAAGTTCGTCAACGTCGCCGCCGCCACCGGTCGTCACTCGATCGAGGAAACCATCGAGCTCGATAGCAACGCCCGAGCCGGAGGCGGGCCCGACGCCATCATCGGCGGTCTCCCACCGACCGACACGGAGGCTGAGGCCATCGAGCTGATCGACCGGCAGATGGCTGCGCCACGCTTCCGTGGGGTCCGCCCGATGGGCGCCAACATGGGGCCGCTGCCCGATGCCGGAGTGCTCCACGCTCTGCAGGAGAGGAGCCTGTTGTTCGAGCTGATGACCCATCCCGATCAGCTTCGGGTGGCGGCGACGGGTCTCGCCGGGTTCGACGATCTGACCGTCGTCGTCGAGCACACCGGATGGCCCCGCTCGGGTTCTGACGAGGAACGCGCTCTGTGGCGGGCCGGCATCGACGCGCTGGCCGGAGTGGGCGACAACGTAATGTGCAAGCTCTCGGGTCTGGCGATGCCGTTCGGGTCCATGCGCGTGGATGCTCTCGGGCCGTGGCTCGAGTACGCCATCGAGGCCTTCGGCGTCGACCGCTGCATGTTCGCCAGCAACTTCCCGGTCGACGCCATGTACGGAACCTTCGACGAGCTCTACGCCACGTTCAGCGCCGTGGCGGCCGGCCTCGACGACGAATCCCGCGGGAAGCTCTTCGCCACCAACGCAGAGCGTGTCTATCGCTGCTAGGTGGCAGGTGTATCGGGAGGGATGTCCCCGATGATCGAGTTCAACGACGATCGAGGCGGATATGGATGAGTCCCTCGAGGGTCTCCGCCAGCCCCCGCGAGCGGCCAGGGTCTTTGCCCGCTGGTCGGCTCCTCGGACTGCGCCCCGCTTGGTTGTCGCCGTCCATAGGTGGGAGTACCTGCACAGCGGAGGTCGTTTCGGATACGGGGTGTTCGGCGCGCCGATCCTCCTTTTGAACACGGCCGGGCGACGGTCAGGGAAGCGGCGATCGACCCCCTTGGTGTTTGCTGTGGATGCCGGTCACGTCGTCGTTGTCGCGTCGAATGAAGGCAGTGACGCCGATCCGAACTGGCTACTCAATCTGGAGGCGACTCCGGAAGCCGAGCTGTGGCTCGGGCGCCGCCACCTGCGAGCCACTGCGCGCGTCCTCGATAGCGAGAACTCGGACTATCAGCGCTTGTGGAAGCTGATGAACGAGGTCAACTTCGGCCGTTACGAGCACATGCAGGCCAAGACGGCGAGATCGATCCCGATCGTTCGATTCCGGTTGACATATCCCCATATGGATAGATGATCTCCCCATGGCACGGGCGGCGACGACCACGGACGCCTTCAACGCCGTGGCCGAGCCGCGGCGCCGGCAGATCCTCGACGTCCTCTCCGGTGGCGAACGACCGGTGAACGACCTCATCGCCCTTCTCGGATTGGCGCAACCGCTGGTGTCCAAGCACCTCCGGGTGCTGCGGGAGGTGGGCCTGGTGGACGTGCGTGATCAGGGGCGTCAGCGTATGTACAGCGTCAACGGTGGACCGCTCGAGCCCATCCACGAGTGGGTGAAGAACGACGAGCAGTCGTGGTCGCGCCGGTTCGATCGTCTCGATGTCGTGTTGGACGAGCTCAAGGAGATGGAGCGGGGAGATGACGAATAGCAAGAGGGCCGTGGTCACGCTTCCCACGGACACACAGATCCAGATCACGCGGATCTTCGACGCACCCAGGCATCTCGTCTTCCAGGCGTGGACGACGCCCGAGCTGATCAAGCGCTGGTGGGCCGGAGACCGGGGAGAGGTCACGAGCGCCGACGTCGATCTGCAGGTTGGCGGCAGGTGGCGTTACGTGATGACGGCGAACGGTGGATTCGAGGTGGCCTTCAATGGCGAGTACCGCGAGGTCGTCCCGAACGAGCGCATCGTCTCCACCGAGATCTTCGAACCCGTTCCCGACGTGGAAGCGGTGGTCACGAACACCTTCACCGAAGAGAACGGGCGCACGACCCTCACCATCCTCGTCCGGCACCCGAGCCGGGAGAGCCGAGATGGACATATCAACTCGGGCATGGAAGAGGGTATGAACGAGGCGATGGATCATCTCGAGAGGGTCGCCGCCTCCCTCGCCTGACCGGGTCTCGATCTTCGAGGGGGCCGGTCCCCCGGAGTCACGGACCGGGATCTGGTAGGCCGGTGTGGTGGTCGATCACCAGTTCTCCGACGCCCGTCTGGCCTCTCTGTACGACCTCTTCTGCCCGTGGGAGGATAGAGGGGACTTCTCCTTCTACCTGCCCCTGGTGATGTCGGCGGAATCGGTGCTGGACGTCGGTTGCGGGACCGGTGCCCTGTTGAAGAGGGCGCGGGAGTCCGGCCACACAGGGCGGCTGTGCGGGCTGGACCCCGCCGCCGGGATGCTCGAGATGGCACGTCGGTGCCGGGGGGTCGAATGGATTCTCGGTGACCTGGCGTCGGTCCGGTGGGATCGCGCCTTCGACCTGGTCGTGATGAGCGGTCATGCGTTCCAGACCTTCGTCGCCGACGACGACGTGAGGGCTTCGCTCGATGCGATCGGATCGGCCCTCACCGACGACGGGCGTTTCGCCTTCGAGACCCGTAACCCGCTGGTTCGAGAATGGGAGCGGTGGACACCGGCCCACCCGGCCGAGGTCACCGACGACGACGGTACCGTCGTGCGGATGACGCACGAAGTCGAGACGCCGGTCGAAGGCGACGTGGTTCGCTTCACGTCGACGTTCACCAGTCCCGGCTGGGCCCGGGCGGAGGTGAGCCGGAGCACCCTGCGGTTCCTGGGCGCAGATTCGCTGTCGTCGTTGCTCGACGGAGCCGGCCTGGTCATCGAAGAGCAATTCGGGGACTGGGACCGGCGACCACTGACGGCGACGAGCCCGGAGATCATCACCGTGGTCCGGCGACGGTGACGCCCGTGGGGCCCGACGTCGATCAGACGTAGTCCGGAGCCAGCCCCGACGCGTCCCCGGCCACCGGTGCTCCGGTGGTGGTGGGTTGGAGCCGAGCGCTCCACTTCTCTTCGATATGACCGATCCGCCAGATCAACAGCGCGCCGGCCCAGGTGAGGACGAACATCCCCACGATGACGAAACCGGCGGCGTTGATGTTGAAATCGGCCATGTCCTTCCAGAAGGTTCCCTTGAACTTCAGCTCCGTCGGTGCCAGCCCGAGGACCTCGATCGTGCCGATGAAGAAGCAGATGGCCACCGACAGGCCGGTGATGGCGAGGTTGTAATAGACCTTGCGGACCGGATTGAAGAACGCCCACCCGTAGGCGACGTTCATGAAGATCCCGTCGACCGTGTCCATCAGAGCCATGCCCGCCGTGAACAGGATCGGCAGGCACATGATGGAGTACCAGGGCAGTGCCCGGGTGGCGAGCAGGGCGGTGGTGGCCAGGAGAGCCACCTCGGTGGCGGTGTCGAACCCCATGCCGAAGACCACCCCGACCGGATACATCTGCCATTCCTTGGTGATCGCCTTCATCCACCTGCCGAAGAAGCGGTACATGAGACCACGGTTCTCCAGCTGTCTCTCCAGCTCGGCTTCGTCGTAGTCACCCCGGCGCATCGACCGGAAGACCCGCCAGATGCCGGCCAGGATGACGATGTTGAGAACGGCGATGAGGTAGAGGAAGGAAGCCGAGACGACGGTCCCGAAGATGCCCCCGAACGCCTCCAGGCCCGAACCTCGATGGGAGACAGCCGGGAACACCGTCTTCTCGGCCACCACGATGCCGACGCCGATGGCGATCACGATGGTCGAGTGGCCGAGCGAGAACCAGTAGCCGAGGCTCAGTGGGCGCGGCTCCTGCGTTCCGCGCCGGTCGTTCAGCAGCTTCCGGGTGGTGTTGTCGATGGCCGAGATGTGGTCGGCGTCGAAGGCGTGCCGCAGACCCAAGGTGTAGGCCAGGACGCTCACGCCGATGCCCAGGCCCCGGTAGTGGCCCGGCACCACGAAGGCGATGAAGATGCCGAACCCCAGGACGTGGAGGGCGACGATGCTGGCGAGCATCCAGCGGGTCCGGCGCCATTCCTGTGGGTTGAGCGAGCCGTGGAGTTGCCTGAGCCGCCCGACGGGGGCGGACGCGTCGGTCATGACCATGGTCGGACCCTCCTCTCGGTCGTGCTCGCAGACGGCTGGTCGCCCGTCCTTCCTGCTCCGCCGGCAGTGTGTCTACCCGAGTTGCGAACTGGCTGCAAGAGGATGCAGCTCGTCTCTATGACCGCCGGACGCCTAACATGGTCGTTGTGAGCAAGCTCTTCGCTCCCGTCGACGCCGACCGGGCCCCTCCGGCCACGGTGGAGGACGTCCTGGTCCTGGTCCGGGAGCGGGGGGGACGGGTGACGTCGGCCCGCCGCCTGCTCCTGGAAGCCGTCTTCGAGGCCGAGGGACACCGGACGGCGGAGGAGCTGGCCGGGGTGGTCCAGGCCCGGGCGCCCGACGTCCACCTCTCGACGATCTACCGGAACCTCGACGATCTCCAGGAGCTGGGCATCGTCGTCCACGCCCACCTGGGCCACGGGCCGTCGACCTACCATCTCGCCGCCACCGCCCACGGTCATCTGGTCTGCGACGCCTGTGGAGCCGTGATCGAGGCCCCCGACGACCTGTTCGCCGCCCTGTCCCGTTCGACCAGGTCGCGCTTCGGGTTCACGATCGATCCCCGCCATTTCGCCATGCTCGGTCGCTGTCGCCTCTGTCAGGAAGCGGTGACGCGGACGGGTTAGTACGGTGCGGCGGGCGTGGCCGATCCGATCGATGTGGACGTGTGCGTGGTGGGGGCCGGCTTCGCCGGACTCACGGCCGCTCTGAGGCTGCACCAGGGTGGCCGGTCGGTCGCCGTCCTCGAGGCACGCGATCGCGTCGGTGGCCGCGTCTGGACGGAGGACCTGTCCGACGGTTCGCCGGTCGACCGTGGTGGTGCGTGGTTGGCCCCGAAGCACGATGCCGCCTTCGGCTTGACGCGCGAGTTCGGTGTCTCCACCTACAAGACGTGGGTGAAGGGATCCCACATCCTCGTCGACGGGGGTCGGATGCGCCCGTATACCGGTCTCATCCCCAAGATCAGTCCGCTCGCCGTCGTCACCATCGCCCTGGCCCAGGCCAGGCTCGATTGGACCTCGAAGCGGATCCCCCTCGACGCGCCGTGGACGGCGAAGCGGGCCGTGGAATTCGATGCACGGACGGTGGCCGAGTGGGTCGAGCATGCCGGGATCCGGTCGACGGTCGGACGCGATCTGTTCGAGATGGCGGTGCGGGGTCTGTTCACGGGCGACCTGGGCGAGACGTCACTGCTCAACCTTCTCTTCCTCGTCCGGGCCCACAGAAGCATCAACACACTCTTCTCGATCAAGGGCGGATCGCAGGAGAACATGGTGGACGGCGGTGTCGGTTCCGTGGCGGACCGTATGGCGCAGGCCCTGGGGGACGCCGTTCACATGCGCGCCCCGGTCCGGTCGATCACCCAGCGCGCCGACCGCGTCGTCGTCGACGCCGACGATCTGTCGGTGACGGCCCGCCACGCCGTCGTCTCGGTTCCCCCCGCGCTGGCCCTCGGGATCGCCTTCGATCCGGTGCTCCCCGCGGACCGCACGGCGCTCTACACGAGCGCCGTGGCCGGTCCCGAGACGAAGACCCTGCTCATCTACGACGAGCCGTTCTGGCGAGTCGACGGTTACAGCGGGCAGAGCGCCGAGCCCCGGTCGGCCGCCGAGGTCACCCTGGACGCCTCACCGGCCTCGGGCCGCCCCGGCGTCCTGGCGTCGTTCACGTTCGGACCGGTGGCCGAGCGCGTCGGCGCCCTCGATGAGGGCGAGAGGCGCCGGGCCGTGCTGGAGGCGGTCGCCGCCCGGTTCGGACCCCGGGCCCGCTCCCCGATCGCATTCATCGAGACGGCGTGGTGGACCGAGCAGTGGACGCGCGGGTGCTCGATGGCGCACTACCCGCCGGGGATCCTCTCCCGCTACGGGCATCTGCTGCGGGAGCCGTTCGGGCGGGTGCACTGGGCCGGGACCGAGACCTCGACGTTGTCGCACGGGGCCATCGACGGCGCCGTCCGGTCGGGCGAACGCGCCGCCACGGAGATCCTGATCCGGACCGAGGGTTGAGGCCCCCGGCGAATCAGCTGTGCCGGCTTCTCGGCTTCCTTGTCAAAATTTGGTAGACGGCGAGGATGGCGAACCAGGCGATCCACGTGGCGGCGAACAGCGCGACGAACTCCAGCAACACGAGAATCACGGCGAACACGGGGACCGATGTCATCGGCCCGACGCAACGGCGCCGACGAAGCTGCAACGTGTCATGGTCACCCCCGAGACAAGGCCAGGTCCGGCAACGGAGACCCTTGCGACAGCGTCGGCCCCCCCGATCAACATGCGCTCTCCACGGGGCCAAATAAGGCCCAATCAACGAACCCGGTGTCGGTTCCGGCGATCAGGCCCGTCGAGCTCGGCCGGTCCCGGAGCCGGTCCGCCTTGTTGACAAAGTGAGCCCGGGCCTGGAAGCTCGTAAGTAACCAATATCGAGGCGGGGAAACAACGAAATGGGTTACGACATGCGGAGTCGAAAGGTCCGGCGCGTCCGGACGTCCCTCACCCTCGGCGCGGTGGGCGCCCTGATCGGCGGTCTGGGATTGACCCAGATGGCCGGGGCGGCACCGAGCGCCACCAGCGCGTTGGCCAACAGCCGGCCGGGGTTCGTGAACCAGGCGCGGGACCTGGGTGCGGTACGCGCCTCGGAGCCCGTGGACTTCGAGGTCCTGCTGAGCCTGCCCAACGAGTCCGCCGTGGAGGCGGAGGTCCAGGCGCTGTCCACGCCCGGCAGTGCGTCGTTCCGGAAGTTCCTGACGCCGGCGCAGTTCCGTTCCACCTACTCACCGTCCCCTGCCGCCGTCTCCGCCGTCGAGTCCTGGGTCCGCAGTGCGGGTCTCACCGTGAAGTCGGTTGCTCCCAGCCGCCTCTATGTCGAGGTGACGGGGACCATGGGCCGCGCCGAGTCGTTGGTCGGGACCACTCTCCACACCTACTCGTACCGGGGCCAGGATCTGGCCGAGCCCGTCGGCAACTACACCGTCCCGGCCGGCTTGAGCGGCACGGTGGCCGGTGTGGTCAATCTCGATGACGCGGGCCTTCTGCAGAAGCCGGCCGATGACACCGGACAAGGATCGACGTCAGCCCCGTCGAAGATCGTCCCCGACGGCACCCTTCCGGGCCCGCCACCGGGAGTGCACTACGGCGTCCAGCCCTGCTCCTCCTACTACGGGCAGACGATGGCCACCGACAAGCCGAAGGCCTACGGCCAGAACTGGCCGTACACGATCTGCGGCTACGACGCCGACCAGTACGAGCAGGCCTTCGGTCTGTACAACGAGATCCAGGGTGGGACCGACGGACACGGAGTCACCGTGGCCATCACCGACGCCTACGCCGCCCCGACGATGCTTTCGGACGCCGACACCTGGTCGACCCAGAACGACCTGCCCACGTTCGCGTCGGGCCAGTACACACAGGTCACACCGCCCGCCGACGGGTACAACAAGGAGAAGGAGTGCGGCCCGCAGGGTTGGTACGGCGAGGAGACCCTCGATGTCGAGTCGGTCCACGCCATGGCACCGGGAGCCAACATCGTCTACGTCGGAGGCAAGAATTGTGCGGGCGGCCTGGACACGGCATGGGCATCGGTGATCGACAACCACCTGGCCTCGGTGGTGACCGACTCGTGGTCCGACGGCACCGAAGCGCTCCCCGCCGGAGCGATCGCCTACTACCACGAGTACCTGCTCGAAGCGGCTACCACGGGGATCACCGTGATGTTCTCGTCGGGCGACGACGGTGACGAAGTGGCCGCCACCGGCACCAAGCAGGTGGGGTTGCCGGCCTCCGACCCGTACGCCACCGGCGTGGGTGGCACCAGCACCGAGATCGGCCAGAACGGCAACATCGTATTCCAGACCGGTTGGTCGAACTTCTACTCGGCCCTGTCGACGAAGAACACCTGGAAGCCGAAGCCACCGGGCACCTTCTCCAGCGGAGCCGGCGGTGGGACGAGCGTCGTCTACGCCCAGCCCTCCTACCAAGTGGGCGTGGTCCCGGCCAAGATCTCGAAGTACTTCGGGAAGACGCCGATGCGGGCCGTGCCCGACGTGGCCATGCCCGCCGACCCGAACACCGGCCTGGAGATCGGCGAGACCCAGACGTTCTCCGACGGGACTTACTACTCGACGTACCGTCTCGGCGGGACCAGCCTGGCTTCCCCGCTCTTCGCCGGGGTGGTGGCCGACGCCGTCCAGTACAACGGTGCAGCCATCGGTTTCATCAACCCGCTGCTGTACAAGGACATCGACACCTCGGCCATCACCGACGTGGCGGCGCCGCCCTCCCATGAGGCCACGGTCCGGACCAACCTGACTGATCCGTCGGATCCGTCGAGCCCTCTGGCCTGGGTGCTGCAGAGCATCGACATCCCCACGACGATCTTCGCCGCCCCCGGGTACGACGACCAGACCGGCGTCGGCACCCCGAACGGCGTGTTCTTCCTACAGGCGATGAAGTACTAGCCCCGCCCGCGGGGATCGCGGCGCAGGGTCGCGGAGCTTCGGGGGACAGCTCTCGGAGACAGCTCTCGCTGGGGCGATCCACGGGTTCGCCGCCGCCGCTGGCTGGCCGATGGCCGAATTCGTGGGTATCGTGTCATTGACGCCAGCAGCCCCGCCGTGCACGCTGACGGGGATGAAGCAGCGCCACGTGGTCATCGTCGCCTATCCCGGGCTGCAATCGCTCGACGCCGTCGGCCCGTTCGAGGTGTTCGCCGGGGCGACGCGCGCCCTGCGGTCCGTCGGTGGGTCCGGTGGGTACGAGGTGTCGCTGACCTCCAGGGCCGGCGGTCCCCTCCGGGCCGAGAGTGGGATCGGCCTGTCGACGGTGCCCCTTCCCGACCCCGGCGCCGCCATCGACACCCTGGTGCTTCCCGGTGGCGACCAGGCGCAGGCCGCCCGGGGCGACGACGAGCTGCTGTCGTGGATCAGGACGGCGGCTCCGCTCTGCCGGCGGGTGGTCACGGTCTGTACGGGGGCCTTTCTGGCCGCCGAGGCCGGTTTGCTCGACGGCCGCCGGGTCACCACGCACTGGGCGCGCGCCGCGCAGCTGGCCGCCGAATTCCCGTCCCTCGACGTCGACCCCGATCCGATCTACATCAGGGACGGCAAGTTCTGGACGAGCGCCGGTGTCACGGCCGGCATCGATCTGGCCCTCGCCCTGGTGGAGGACGACCTCGGTGTCGAGGTGGCCCAGACCGTGGCCCGCTGGCTCGTGATGTTCCTGCACCGACCGGGCGGGCAGACCCAATTCGCCTCGCCGGTGTGGGTGCCCCGCGCCGAACGTTCCGCCGTCCGGGCCGTGCAGACCCTGGTGGAGGCGGCACCCGGTGGTGACCACCGCCTCCCGTCCCTGGCCGCCGCGGCCGCCATGAGCGTGCGCCACTTCACCCGGGTGTTCACGGCCGAGGTGGGCGAGACGCCCGGGCGGTTCGTCGAGCGCGTCCGCCTGGAGGCGGCGCGGCGCGACCTGGAGACCACCGACGACACCCTGGACGTCATCGCCACCCGTTGCGGTCTGGGCACCGCCGAGACGCTGCGCCGGGTCTTCCAGAGACGACTCGGTGTCGCACCCGATGCCTACCGGCGGCGCTTCCGCGTCGTCGTCGACGAGAGGAAACCGGCGTGACCGCACCACTGCAGGTCGTCATTCCGCTGTTCCCCGGATTCACCGCTCTGGACGGGGTCGGCCCCTACGAGGTGCTCCAACGCATCCCGCAGATCGAGGTCACCTTCATCGGCCACGAACGCGGCGAGGTCCGCAGTGAGAACGGCATGCTCGGCATCACCGTGGACGCCCGCTTCGACGAGCGTCCCGAGCCGGACGTCATCGTCTTCCCCGGCGGGGTCGGCACCCGTCCCCTGGAGAGCGACGAGCGGGTACTCGAGTGGGTGCGCCACGCCCATGCCACCACCCGGCTCACGACGTCGGTCTGCACCGGATCCCTGGTCCTCGGGGCGGCCGGACTGCTGCGGGGGCTCACGGCCACGACCCACTGGTCGTGCTACCCGGAGCTCGAGGCCCACGGCGCCGAGCCCACGGCCGAGCGGGTGGTGGAGCACCTGGACCGACGGATCATCACCGCCGCCGGCGTCTCCAGCGGCATCGACATGGCCCTGCGCCTGGTGGAGCTCCTCGTCGACCGCACCGCCGCCGAGGCCGCGCAGCTCATGATCGAGTACGACCCTCAACCACCCTTCGACGCCGGCTCCCTGGCCAAGGCCGATGACACGATCGTCTCCCGCGTCATCGAATACGCCCAGCTCCGGCGGTAGGGCGCACACGGGTCACGCCGCCTGCTCCTGGTCCTCGCCGACGGCGTGAAGAATGAGGGCGGCGGTCTTCTGGATGCGCTCGCAGGATCTCTTTATCCCGGCGATGGCCTCGGACCCGCCACCGGCCCAGGTGGCGACATAGCCGAAGCTGTAGTCGCCCGTGTCCAGGCCTATCCCCCGACAGACGACGTAGGCGGTCGATTCCGCTTCCAGCTCGGCCAGTGCCCGGTCCTCGACGTGTTCGTGGAGCAACGCGTGAGCGAGCTCATGAGCGAGGGTCTTGAGCCGCTGGGCGGGGGAGTTGTGGAGGTGGACGCGGATGCGGCGCTCCGACGGTGAACAGTCACCGTTGGTGGTGTCACCGAACTCGTGGTCCTCCACCCGGAAGCCGAGGGACCGGGCCACACCGAGGAGCCGGTCGTAGAAATGCCCCGGATCGTCGCCGGCGAGCTTCGTGCAGACGGTCGGTGGGTCTTCGCCGTCGGTCTGGGAGATGTCGAAGACGGGGACGTACCGGAAGCCCCGGACCACCCGCTCATCGACATCCTCTCCGGCCTCCGTCTTCTTGCCGACCACGGGGGCGAGGATCCATATCGCCTTCTCCCCCCTGCGGACCTGGCGGTCGAGCCGTCGCCAGGCTCTGAATCCGGCGACGCGGGTGGCCCGGCTGTCCTGAGAGGCGATGAGAAGGACGTTGCCGTAGCTGTAACGGTGGAACCGGCTCTGGAAGACGAGGTGGTCGCGCCATGCGTCGGACGAGGTGAGCGATGCGATCCCGTCTTCCAGCTGGGCGACGAGATCCCGGTGGCGGCTGTTCTCGGTTGTCATCGGTGAGTCCCCTTGTCGGCGACGATGGAGAGAAGGGCATCACCGGATGATCCCGATGGCGGGACCGTACCGCGGGGCTGTGACGGAGCCGGGCCGAGGCACCATCGTCAGTCGACGTCAGTCGACGTCAGCCCGCTTCACCACCGAGAGCCGACGGGGATGTCGCCGTCCGGGGTCGACAGGCAGAGCTCCGTGACGCCGGGCGTCGTGCCCACCCGGAGGACGACACCGGCGGGAACCGGACCGCCCAGCCAATCGAGGGACGCCGCCTCAGCGGGTACGACGACGTCCAGCCGGGCGAAACCGGTCGCCCCGTTGGGGTGGGTGACGGGAGAACGCCCGGGGTGGGTGTCGGGGTCGTCCCAGGCCATGAAGGCGCAGCGCCACGGTTCTCTCCAGGCCGTGTCCACGGCCACCGCCCGCCACGTGACCGCCGTGCCGTCGGGCAGGAGACGGCGTCGACGTTCGATCGGATGTCCGACCCGCGTCGCCGCGGCGTCGATGTCATGCGGTTCCACCGACCACCGGGCCAGGCCGGGACCGCGCGCCGACAGGGCGGCCACGACCGGTCGTCCCTGGGGTGACGAGAGGGCTTCGGCCTCGTCGACGACGGCCAGAAGCTCCAGGTACTGATGGCCGAGCGGGACGATCCGATTGGCGGTGCCCCGTCCGGGGTGCCGTCCCCCTTCCAGCACCGTGAACCCGAGATCTTCCAGGCGGCGGCCGGCGGCGTGGAGATCGGTGACGAGAACGATCGCCTGGACGAACCGGTCAACCACAACGAGATTCTGGCTCGTTTGGTACGTTCGGCGCCGTGGGGACGGGCAACGGGTGAACCGCAGGCCGCTGGTGGTTCTGGTGGTGATCGCCGCGGTCCTCGTCGGTCTCCTGCCCGCCGTGGACGCGGGGGCCGCCTCCGCCGTCTCCGTCGGTCCCGCCCCGCTGATCAGTGACCCGGTCGGCCTCGTCAACCCTCTGGCCGGCACCGGGGCGGCACCGGTGGCACCCGGAAATATCGGGGAGTTCCCCGGCGCCGACGTGCCCTTCGGGATGGTGCAATGGAGTCCCGACACCACGCCCGACCGCACCGACGGCAGCGGCTACTCCTACGCCGACTCCGACATCTCGGGATTCAGTCTCACCCACATGAGTGGAACCGGTTGCGCCAGCTACGGAGACGTCCCCGTCCTTCCGACGGTCGGACCCATAGGAGTCGACCCCGAGAACGCCAACGACTCCTTCTCGCACAGCGGCGAAGAGGCGTCCCCCGGGCGCTACCGGGTGGCACTCGGCCCCGCCAAGATCACGGCCGAGCTGACGGTGACGACGCGAACCGGCCTGTCCCAGTTCACCTTTCCCCGTACCGGCCTTGCCAACGTCCTGTTCAAGGTGTCCGACAGCGCCAACGGGGTCAGCCAGTCCGGCTTTCACGCCGTCGGCGACGACGAGATCAGCGGTCAGGTGACGAGCGGCCAGTTCTGTGACACCGGGACGCCGTACACGCTGTACTTCACCGCTCGCTTCAATCGCCCGTTCGCCTCGGTCGGCTCCTGGGACGGCTCCCTCGTCTCGCCGGGGAGCAGGAGCTGCGCCGGTAAGGCCTGCGGCGCCTTCGTGTCCTTCGACGCAGCGGCCGATCGATCGGTCCTGATGAAGGTCGGCGTCTCGTTCGTGAGTACCGGTGACGCCACCCGGAACCTGGGCAGCGAAGACCCGGGGTGGTCCCTCGGCAGGATCGAGTCTCTGGCCCGGCAACGGTGGAACTCCCTTCTCGGCCGCGTCCGTATCGGCGGGGGAGCCCGTTCGGCACAGCGAACCTTCTACACCGCCCTGTACCACTCCCTCCTCCACCCCAATGTGGTGAGCGACGACAACGGTCAGTACATCGGCTCCGATGGACGCGTCCACCGATCGCGGACCCACGCGCAGTACGCCAACTTCTCCGAGTGGGACATCTACCGTTCGGAGATCCAGCTCGTCTCCCTCGTGGCGCCCCACCAGGCGGGCGACATGATCCAGTCGCTGGTGAACGATGCCGAGCAGGGAGGCTGGCTGCCCAAGTGGGCCATCGTCGGCGGGGACGCATCGCAGATGAACGGGGACTCGGCCGATCCGATCATCGCCGACGCCTACGCCTTCGGTGTCCGGGGGTTCGACGTCGAGGCGGCGCTGCGGGCCATGGTGAAAGGGGCGACGCAATCGGAGCCGATCCACGGCCTGGAGATCGAACGGGAGTTCCTGGATCAGTACCTGGCCCAGCACTACGTCGATGCCGGCTCCCTCGACCTCGACTCGATCGACTATTCCATCGGGGGATCCGTCACCCTCGAGTACGCCATCGACGACTTCTCGATCGCCCAGTTGGCGTCGGCCCTGGGAGATCGCTCCCTGGCCCTCGCGATGATGCAGCGGGGACACAACTGGGAGTACCTGTTCAATCCGGTCACGGGCTACATCGAGGCGCGCAACGCCGACGGGAGCTTCCCCGAGGGGCCCGCCTTCCAGACCTCGATGTTCGAGGACGGTGGTCAGGTGGGCTTCGAGGAGGGTAACGCCATCCAGTACACATGGGCGGTCCCGCAGGACCTCGCCGCTCTGGGCAGTCTCATGGGCGGGAACGCCGCCGCCGTGGCCAAGCTGAACACCTTCTTCACCCAGCTGAACGCCGGACGGTACCTCCCGTACGACTGGGCCGGAAACGAACCGAGTCTGTGGACACCGTGGGAGTACGATTACTTCGGCGCACCGTCGCGGACTCAGGAGGTCGTCCGACGGATCGCCACCACCCTCTACTCCGATCACCCCGACGATGAACCGGGAAACGACGATCTGGGCGCGATGTCGTCGTGGTACGTGTGGGCCGCCATCGGCCTGTTCCCGGTCACACCGGGCGCCGCCGACCTGGCCCTGGCCAGCCCGCTGTTCCCGGACACCGTGCTGACGCTCCCCGACAACCGGACGCTCGTTCTCCACGCACCGCGGGCGTCGGCCTCGACCCCGTACATCCATTCGTTGACCGTCGGTGGTGCGAAGCTCTCGGCCCCTGCCCCCCCCTGCGCCTCCGTCCCGCCGGCGTCCGGGGCGGGAGGCTGGAATCGTCCCTGGCTGCCGTCCTCGATCATCACGACGGGTGGCACCGTCACATTCGGTCTCTCGGCCACACCCGATGCGTCATGGGGAGCGTCGCCCGCCGCCAGCCCCCCCTCGTTCGCCACCGGTCGTCTCCCGGCCGTGGGCTTCTCGGTGCCGGCTGGGGGGATGTCGCTACGCGTGGGCCAGCCCGCCACCCTCCAGGTCGGTGTCGAGGAGATCGCGCCCGGGGGGACAGCGGTCCGCTGGAGCGTCGCCGCCGGTGGACTGACTCTGTCCGCCGACAGCGGCGTACTCAGCCCGCCCCGGACCACCGGCTGTACCGGTCCCGGTGATGCCACGCAATCGGTCACCGTCGAGGCGTCGGTGGCGGGGTCGTTCAGGGTCGTCGTCCGCATGCAGACCGCCGCCGGGATGTCCCTGGCGCCTGTCGTGCTGGATCTCGTGGCGTCGAGCTGATCCGGGGCCACCCGGACCCGATCAGGAGCCGGTCCCGACCGGACGGTCACCCTCGAGCGCCACCCGGTTCATCCGTCGGGGACCGGTGAACTCCAAGAGCGCATAGTGCATCGTGCACCGGTTGTCCCAGAAGGCGACGTCACCGGCGCGCCAGTGCCACCGAACGAGACGCTCGGGTTGGATGGCGACATGGTGGATGACGGCCAGCAACGCATCGCTCTCGGTCCGGCGGAGCCCGTCGATCTTGTCGGTGAAGAGAGGATTCACGAACACACTCCGCCGCCCGGTTTCGGGATGGACCCGTACCACGGGGTGGTGCGTGGCTCCGGCGGCGGCCGTCCGACCGGCCTTCACACCACCGGGGTCACGCTGGGAGAAGTAGCCCCCCGCCTTGGCCGGGGTGTGGGACGCCGTGAGGCCGTCGAGAAACCCCCGCAGGGTCGGCGACATCGCCTCATAGGTGGCGGACAGGTCCGACCAGATCGTGTCGCCGCCGACCCGGGGAACGACCATGGCATGCAACATCGCACCCAAGGGGGGACGCTCCTGAAAGGTCAGGTCGCTGTGCCAGACGTCGGCCCGGGCGCCCTCATCGGAGTCGAGGGCCAGGACTTCGGGATGACCTTCGACGCTGGGCTCGACCGGATGCGCCTCGGTCGGCTGTCCGAAGAGCCGGGCCAGTCCGGTGAGCGAGGCCGGATCGAGAGACTGCCGCCGGAAGAACAGGACCTTGTGGCGCAGAAGCTCCTGTCGGAGGCGGGCCACCACGGCACGGTCGAGAGCGGGGGTCAACGCGACGCCGGACACCTCGGCACCGAGGACGGTCGTCAAGGGGACAACGTCGAGCTCCGACATCACGCTGAGGATAGGGCTCTCGGTGTCACGGACGACGATCACAGCCGACCCACAGGTCGGAACGTCGGCCTCCGGGCCTGCGGTTCGGCGTGTGACCTGAGACGGGGGCGACCTCTCGGTATCCTCACCGTGTCCACCATCTGCCGTCGACAACCGGCTCCGTCGCTCAGCGGCCCGTGCACCAGGGAAGACTCCACTGGCTCTCACCGACATCTCGAGACGAGGCGGTTCACCGCCGGGGCCTCCCACGCCGCCCCCGACCGGGAATGGGCCGGGGAGCCAACGGCGAGGGCCGCGCCGCGCCACCCGGATCGTCAGCCCGATCGCCATCGTGGTCGTCGTGATCGTGGTCGGGTTCGGTCTGTCCGTGCTGGGCGGACCGACGAGCAAGGCCGGATCCGGTCCCAGTGTGCCGACATCCGCTCCCGTCTCGATGACACCCCTGCAGGCCCGGATCGTCTCCATCGCGCAGAGCCAGGTCGGTTATTCCACTGATCCGGCCAACACCTACTGCAACAAGTACAGCGCGTACTGGGTGTCGGGAACCGACGACTGCGGGAACGACAACCTCGACGAGGAGTGGTGCGCCGATTTCGCCGCCTGGGTGTGGAAGAGGGCCGGGGTGACCGTCGACTACCAGTACATCAACGGAGATCTCAACTCATCGGCGGCCAGCTTCTACGAGTGGGGGATGGCGAACGGCACGTGGCACCCGGTGGGATCGGGATACGTCCCGCAACCGGGGGACGTGGCCGTGTACGGACTCGACGTCCCCGATCTGGTGGCTCAGCACGTCGCCATCGTCACGAGCTTCACACCGGGCGACCGTGGACCCGATGTCGTCAACGGCGACGGCGACCACAGCGGGTTCAGCGTGGTCGAGAGGGGCCGCGACGAAGTGGTCGCCGACATCGCCGACTCGTCGGCCGCCCACCTCTCCGGTTACGTCTCCCCCACCGGTTCGTAGCTCGCCGCCGGTGCCCGTGAAGGAGGTGTCCGCCTCCCCGTATAGTTCGGCTCACAGAGGGGGGGTACCGGTCTCCGGTACAGGGCCGGCTGTCTGGTGTCACCGCAGCCGGTCCCGGGTCAGGCGCAACGGCGCGGCGGGTAGGTCCACGGCAGCAAGAGGTCTCAGATGACGAAGCGTGACGATGGGATCGCTCCCACCCCCGTCCAGGACGAGGCGACGAGGCCGTCGGCGGACGCGTCCGCCGGTCCCGGTCACGACGCCCCGCCGGCCCCGGGCGGCACGGCGGGGGGCGGAAAGAGACACGGCGAGACGACGCCGACGTCCGAGGCCGCTGCGGACCGGCCCACCCCGGACGGCGCCGCGTCGGGAGGGACCGGCACGGCAACGGCGAACCGCCCGGGAGTCGTCGCCTCCGGTGCGACCGAGTGGGCCGCCCTGGCCGACCCCCACGCCTCGGCCCCGGGGGGGACGTACAGCACCGGGGTCAGTGGTCACGGGGCCGATATCGGGGTGTTGGGCACCGACGACGGAACGGGCACCGGCGTCGGCGTCCTGGGCATCGTCACCAACCCCGAGAATAGCCAGCCCGCCGTCTACGGATTCACCCAGGGCCGCGGACCTGGCGTCCAGGGCGAGAGCGACGGCCCCGGCCCCGGCGTTCTCGGAACGGACAACGGAACGGGCACGGGATACGCCGTGTACGGAGAGTTGTCGAACCCCCGGAACCCGAGAGCGGCCGTCTACGGAAGCACCGCCGGCACGGGGGCCGCCGTCGAGGGCGACAGCAACGGGGCCGGACCGGGCGTCTTCGGTTTCAGCGAAGGTACCGGCCCCGGCGTCAGGGGAGCGAGCGTCGGACGCAACCCCGGGGTGGAGGGCCAGAGCTCCGGTACGGGCCCCGGGGTGCTGGCCCTGAACGACGGGAGCGGTCCCGCCCTCGAGGTCCAGGGTCCGGCCACCTTCTCCCGCAGCGGTGTGGCCACCATCACCGCCAGGAAGAAGAGCGTGACGGTGTCCTTCCCGGGGGTCACGGCCACCAGCATGGTGCTGGCCACCCTGCAGACCATGGCCAAAGGGGTGGCGGTGGCGGCCGCCGTTCCCGCTCTGGACTCGTTCACCGTCAGGCTGACCAAGGCGCCGAAGACCGACGTCGTGGTGGCCTGGTTCGTCATGGGCTCCTGAACGCGACCCACGGCCACCGAGCCCGGTCTGTACAGCCCGGGCTTCCCCGTCAGACGTCGATCAGGGAGGTCTCGTCGATCCCGAGGACGCGAAGCAGGCGGCCCAGTCCGAGGAAGGCCGCCAGGCAGATGGTGAGGTCGAGGATCTCGGCATCGGTGAAGACGCTGCGGAGGCGGTCGAAGAAGGCGTCATCGATGGCGAGGTGGTCGATGGCGAACCGCTCGGCATAGGCGATGGCCAGGCGTTCGGGCTCCGAATACAGGGTCGACGTGTCGTGGTCGGCGACGTGCGCGTAGAAGTCCTCGTCGACCCCTTGTTCCTTGACCGAGGCCGCCCGGAAGGAGAGGCAGACCGGACATTCGTTCAGCTGGGCGATGCGGATCCGGGCGGCCTCCCAGACGCGGACGGGGTCAGTCGCTCCGGACGGGGTACCAGCCGATGACGGCGTCGCGGACCCACTGCTCACGCACCGACCGGGCCCGGACGGCCTCCGACAGATCGACCGGTTCGACGCGGACGGCGGCGCCCGGGCGGAGCTGACCGAGGGCGCCGAGGTCGGCGCTCACGACGGTGGCGATCACCGGATAGCCGCCGACGGTGGCGTGATCACAGAGAAGGACGATCGGTCGACCGTCGGGCGGAAGCTGGATCGCACCCGTGACCATCCCCCGCGAGGCGACCTCGGGAGTGCCGGTGGTGAGAGGCTCCTCCGACCACAGGCGGACGCCGATCCTGTCGCTCGACGGGTCGACCGTCCAGGTTGTCGAGACCAACCGGTCCACCGTGGTGGTCGGGAACGCATCGGGGCCCACGACCACCCGGAGGGGGACGACGACGCCCGGCGCATCGGCCCGCCGCCGGCCGCCGGGCCGACCGGGCCAGCCGAGGCCGAGGACGTCGCCACGCACGAGAGGGCCGGGTCCGAGACCGCACAGGACGTCCGACGACCGGCTTCCGAGCACGGCGGGGATGTCGATCCCGCCGCTGACGGCGACATACGACCGCAGTCCCCGGTGTTCGTCGCCGGTGACCAACGTCTGGCCGGCACCGACGGGCACGGGGGCGTCACCGGGGACGCTGCGGCCGTCGATGGTCAGCTCGGCCGTCCCCACCACGGCGACATGGGCGGGGGCCGTGAAGCGCAGGGTGGGGCCTCGTGCCGTGGTCTCGATGGCGGCGGCGCCGTCGGCGTTTCCGACGAGCCGGTTGGCGACACGCAGCGCATAGGGGTCGGCTGCTCCGGCCCGCGGCACCCCGAGGGCGGCGACCCCCCGACGGCCGCCGTCCTGGACGAGCGAGAGCAGGCCGGCGCTCTCGACGACGACCCGGCGGTCGGAGTCCGACCGCAGGGACCGCCGCCCCTGCGTCGACGGGGCCGCGCCCGGGACCTCGGCGGTGCGCAGACGGACCAGATCCCCCGCCCGCAAGGTGGAGTACGGCGGGGATCCGGGATCGAACAACCGCATGCCGGTGCGGCCCACCAGGTGCCAGCCCCCCGGTGACGTCTGCGGGTAGACGCCGGCGAAGCCGCCGGCCAGGGCGACCGACCCGCCGGGGACGGCGGGGCGCGGAGTCGGTCGGCGCGGTACCGAGGCGAGGTCGGGCGGGAGCCCGACCAGATAGGCGAACCCGGGGGCGAACCCCACGAAGGCGACCTGGAGATCGGTCCCGGTGAGGAGGTCGACGACCCGTGACGGCGACAGGTGGGCGAGGTCGGCGACCTGGTCCAGATCGGGCCCGTCGAGAGCGACGGGGATCTCGACGAGTCGGGTGGCCGACCGGCCGGTGGGGGACGCCGGCATCGAGGCCAGCAGGTCACCCAACGCGACCATGTCGGTGACGGTGGGATCGGCCACCACGGTCACCGACCGGAAGCCCACGATCACGTCTTCGATCCCGCCCCGGTGGTCGTCGTCGACGACGGCGGCCAGTCCGTGTGCCTCGTCGACGCCGTCCACGTCGACCACGACGGCACTGTCGCCGAACGCACGGACCCGACGCGCCGGCGTCATGGCGCGAGGGTCGGCGTCATCTCACGAAGGGTCGGAGCTCGACACCGGCGTCCGTCAGGGAGCCGCGCACCTTCCGGGCCAGGGCCGCGGCATCCGGCGTATCGCCGTGCACGCAGATCGACGAGGCGGCCACCGTTATCCAGCGTCCGTCGACGGCCGCCACCCGGTGCTCGACGGCCAGGGTCACGGCGCGCCCGGCGACATCGTCGGCGTCTGTCACGACGGCGCCTTCGTCGCCTCTCGGGGCCAGCCGGCCGTCGGGGAGGTAGGCACGGTCGGCGAACGCCTCGGTGGCGACCTCGACCCCGAAGCGCTCGGCCACGGCGATGGCCACCGATCCGTAGGGGGCGAGGAGCGCCAGGTCCCCGTAAGCGCGCAGGGCGTCGCAGACGGCCCTGGCGCACGCCTCGTCCTCTCCCATGCGGTGATAGAGGGCACCGTGGGGTTTCACGTAGCTGACCCGCGTGGCGTAGGAGCGGGCCAGGCCGTCGAGGGCACCGATCTGGTAGAGCAGGTCGTCTGTCAGGCGCGTGGGCGAGATCTCCATCTCCCGTCGTCCGAAGCCGGGACGGTCGGGGTAGGAGGGATGCGCACCCACCACGACGCGGCGTTCCACGGCGTCACCGAGCGTCCGGCGCATCACGCTCGGGTCGCCGGCGTGGAAGCCGCACGCCACGCTGGCACTGGTCACGACATCGAGGAGGGCGCCGTCACCGTCGGGACCGCCCGCTCCCTCGCCCACATCGGCGTTGAGGTCTATGACCGGCACATCACCAGTATCGCCATGTCCCCGTATCCCCGTGTCGACGGGCGCCGATGGTCGGGGGTGCACCCCGTCCGGCTCTGTGACCAGCCGACGGTCGTCGAGGCGGACGACCGGCGCACGGGACCGGTCCAAGTGCGGAAGGATCTCCCTCGATGAACTGGGTCGACTACCTGCTCCTCGCCCTGGTGGTGGTGTCGGGGATCCGCGGGCTCCGGCTCGGGGCGGCGTCGCAGGTGCTGTCGTTCGGTGGGTTCTGCCTCGGCCTGTTCCTCGGTGCCCTGGTGGCGCCCACCCTCGTGGGGTCGGTCAAGGGCAGTGCGCGCAGCCTCCTCGCCATGGTCGTGGTCTTCGGCGCCGCTTTCGTCTTCGGTGGGGTGGGCCGGATCCTCGGGACCCGCTTCTCCGGCGCCCTCCGGCGTCTGCACCTCGGCGCCGTCGATTCGATCGCCGGTGTGGCCGTCGCCGTGGTGGCCACGCTGGTGGCCGCCTGGCTGGTGGGCAGCTTCCTGGCCAACAGCCGCTTCATGTCGCTCGACGCCGCCGTGGACCGGTCGCACATCCTGCACGCCATGGACAGGATCCTCCCCCCCGTGCCATCGGTCTTCTCCCGGGTCGAGTCGTTCCTGGATTCCGAGGGCTTTCCCATCGTGTTCGCCGGCCTCCCGCCGGAGGCGGCGCCTCCCGTGTCGCTGCCCACCAACCTCGCCGTGCGCGCCGCCGTGGTGAAGGCCGAACGGTCGACGGTGCAGATCGTGGGAGCGGGTTGCGGCGTCATCCAGGAAGGGTCGGGATTCGTGGTGGCGCCCGGGCTGGTGGTCACCAACGCCCACGTCGTGGCGGGCGTGGACCGGCCCGTGGTCCTCGACGGGATGGGGCACCATGCCGCCACCGCCGTGCTCTTCGATCCCCGGCTCGACCTCGCCGTCCTGCGCGTCCTCGGACTGAGCGACCCGACCCTGCCCGTCGACACCGGCACCGTCGATCGGGGCACCTCCGGCGTCGTGCTCGGTTACCCCGAGGGTGGACCGTTCGACTACCGGCCGGCGGCCGTCGCCGCTTCCTTCCAGGCCACCGGCCTCGACATCTACGGGAAGACCCAGACCCTGCGCCAGGTGTACCAGATCGAAGCGGTCGTCCAGCCGGGGAATTCCGGGGGGCCCCTGATCTCGTCAGGGGACGCGTCGCAGCACATCCCCGACGGTTCGGTCATCGGCGTCGTCTTCGCCCGGTCCACCATCAACCCCGACGTCGGGTACGCGCTGGCCATGGCGGCGGTGAAGGCCGACGTGGGTCGCGTCGGTCCGTCCTCCCCGCCGATCGGGACGGGCACCTGCCTCTCCGATTGAGCGCCGGACGTCCCCGTTCGATGTGTGACGCACGGCTCCGGTGGGCCCCCGGGTAAGAATGAGGCCGTGGCACTCCCCATCGAGGATTACGCGCTCATCGGCGACACCCACACCGCTGCCATCGTGGGCCGCGACGGCTCGATCGACTGGTTGTGCCTGCCCCGGTTCGACTCCGAGGCGTGTTTCGCCCAGCTCCTGGGCGATCAGAGCCACGGCTTCTGGCGGATAGCCCCCACGGCCGATCAGGTCGAGACGCGGCGACGGTACCGCGGCGACACGCTGGTGCTGGAGACCGAATTCGAGACGCCCGAGGGCGTCGTCCGCCTCATCGACTGCATGCCCATCCGCGAGGAGCATCCCCAAGTGGTGCGCGTCGTCGACGGGGTGAGCGGGACCGTCGATGTCCGCATGCGACTCTCCATGCGCTTCGGATACGGCTCGGTCCTCCCCTGGGTGCGCCGGGCCGGCAGCCTGCTCACGGCCGTCGCCGGCCCCGACGCCCTCTCTCTGTGGACGCCGGTCCACGCGCGCGGCGAGGACATGACGACGGTGGCGGAGTTCACGGTCAGGGAGGGCGACCGCGTGCCGTTCGTCCTGACCTGGTATCCGTCGCACGAGGAGGTGCCGCGGCCGGTCGACGCCCGCTTCGCCATCGAGGACACGGAGTCGTGGTGGGAGGACTGGGCCTCGACATTCCATTTCGAAGGTCCCTGGCGCGACACCGTGATGCGTTCGCTCATCACCCTGAAGGCCCTGACCTACGAGCCCACCGGCGGAATCGTCGCCGCCCCCACCACGTCTCTTCCCGAGACTCTGGGAGGGGGGCGCAATTGGGACTACCGGTACTGCTGGCTGCGAGACGCCACCTTGACCCTGGAATCGCTCATGAAGGGCGGCTACTTCCAGGAAGCCATGGCTTGGCGGGACTGGCTCCTGCGGGCGGTGGCCGGTGATCCGGCCGACCTGCAGATCATGTACGGGCCGGCCGGTGAGCGGCGTCTCGACGAATGGGAGGTCGAGTGGCTCCCGGGCTACGAGGCGTCGGCCCCGGTCCGGATCGGGAACGCGGCGGCCGGACAATTCCAGCTCGACGTCTACGGCGAGGTGATGTCGGCGCTGTACGTGGCCAGCAAGGTCGGGGGGACCCTGAGCGAGACGGCCTGGGCCCTCCAACGCGTCCTGATGGGCTTCGTGAAGACCATGTGGGCGGAACCCGATGACGGGATCTGGGAGGTCCGAGGGCCGCGCCGGCACTTCACCCACTCGAAGGTCATGGCCTGGGTGGCCGTCGACCGCGCCATCAAGATGGTCGACGAATGCGGCGAGAGCGGGCCCGTCGACGAGTGGCGGGAGCTTCGTGACACCATCCACGAGCAGGTCTGCGCCGAAGGTTTCAACACCAAGGTCGGTGCCTTCACCCAGTACTACGGGTCCGACGCCCTCGACGCCAGTCTCCTCATGGTCCCCCTGGTGGGCTTCCTCCCGGCCACCGACGACCGCGTCCGTTCCACCGTGGAGGCCATCGAGCGCGACCTGACCGAGGACGGTTTCGTCCTGCGCTACCGGGCCACCGACGCCCATGCCGTGGACGGCCTCCAGGGCCACGAGGGGGCGTTCCTGGCCTGCTCGTTCTGGCTGGCCGACTGCCTCTATCTGATCGGGCGCCAGGACGACGCCATCGCCCTCTTCGAGCGCCTGATCGGCCTGACCAACGACGTCGGGCTCCTGGCCGAGGAGTACGACGCCGTGGCCAAACGCCAGGTCGGGAACTTCCCCCAGGCCTTCTCGCACGTGTCGCTGGTGAACTCGGCGTACAACATGAGCGGGCACCCCGAGGGCGACGCCCGCAAGGCGGCGCCGATCCTGCCGCGCCTGGCGCAGACGCATCTCCGGCAGTGGCGCCGCGGGAGGGTCGAGAGCCGGAGTGCGGGATCGCCGAGCCGCAGGAGGCAGAAGAGATGAGGACACCGGGATGAAAGCGCTGACGGTGAAGCCGATGACGGCCGGATCGGCCCGGTTGGACGATGTCGAGGAACCGCCCCTCGCCGACGGTCCGGTCCTGGTGGAGACCCTGGCCGTCGGTGTGTGCGGGACGGACATCGAGATCACCTCGGGCGCCTACGGGTGGGCGCCACCGGGACGCGACCGGCTGGTGCTCGGCCACGAGTCGCTCGGCCGGGTCCTCGAAGCCCCGGCCGGCGCCGCCGTGGCCGCCGGCGACCTGGTGGTGGGGATCGTCCGCCGGCCGGACTCGGTGCCGTGCGCCAATTGCGCTGTCGGGGAGTGGGACTTCTGCCACAACGGCCAGTACACCGAACGCGGGATCAAGCAGCGGGACGGTTACTGCTCGGAGCGGTACCGGATCGAGCCCGACTTCGTGGTCAAGCTCGATCCCACCCTCGGTCGCTGCGGCGTCCTCCTCGAGCCGACCAGCGTGGTGGCCAAGGCGTGGGAGCAGGTGGACCGCATCGGGGGCCGGGCCCACTGGGCGCCCACGCGGGCGGTGATCACGGGGGCGGGGCCCATCGGCCTCCTCGCCGCGCTGATCGCCGTCCAGCGCGGGATGGAGGTCCACGTCCTCGACCAGGTCACGAGCGGCCTCAAGCCCGACCTCGTCGCCGCTCTCGGGGCCACGTACCACACGGGGACGATCGAGGAGGCCGTGGAACAGCCCGACGTCGTCATCGAGTGCACCGGGGTCAGCGCGCTGGTGTTCGACGCCATGGAGCACATGGGCCCGAACGGAGTGGTGTGCCTCACCGGTGTGTCCTCCAGTGGCCGCAGCCTCGCCGTCGACGCCGGGCTGCTCAACCGGTCGCTGGTGCTGGCCAACCAGTCGATCGTCGGGTCGGTGAACGCCAACCGACGTCACTACGAGGCGGCCGCCGCCGCGCTGGCCAAGGCCGACCACGCCTGGCTCGAGCGCGTCGTGAGCCGGACCGTTCCGCTCGAGAATTTCTCCGAAGCTCTGGCCCGTCAGCCCGACGACGTCAAGGTGGTCATCGAGATCGGGTCATGATCGTGATCGGGTCATGAGAGGGAGATGACCACCGAGATCGCTCCCGGCGTCATCGAGATCGACACCCTTCTCGGGGGGTGGGAACGGGTGACCGCCGGCTACCTCCTGACGGGACCGGCGCCGGTGCTGGTGGAGACCGGAAGTCAGAGTTCGGTGCCCGCCCTCCTCGAGGCCCTCGGCTCCCTCGGTCTCGGCGCCGCCGATCTGGCCGGGGTGGCCGTCACCCACATCCATCTCGACCACGCCGGTGGTGTGGGTGACGTGGCCCGGGCGTTCCCCTCGGCCACCGTCTACGTCCACGGGAAGGGGGCCCGGCACCTGATCGACCCCACCCGGCTCGTCGACTCGGCCGCCCGCGTCTACGGGGGCCTGCTCGACTCCTTGTACGGGCGGCTCGATCCCACCCCGGCGGAGCGGATCCACGTTCTCGAGGACGCAGAGGAGATACGGGTGGGACCCGACCGCGTCCTGGTCACCGTCGACTCGCCGGGTCACGCCAAGCATCACCTGGCCCTGCACGACTCGGCCAGCGGGATCCTGTTCGCCGGCGACGCCGTCGGTGTCCGGCTTCCCGATGCCGGCGTCCTGCGGCCGTCCACGCCGCCGCCCGACTTCGACCTCGATCAGGCCCTCCATTCGCTCCGGCGCTTCGCCGGGCGCCGCCCGGCCGGCCTGGCCCTGGCCCACTACGGCCTGGTCCCCGATCCGTCCTCTCTCCTCGACGAGGCCCAGGAGACCCTGCGGCGCTGGGCGGAGGTGGCCGAAGGGGCCTGGCGCCAGGGAGTCGACATCGCCGCCGCTCTGGACGCGGCCTTCGCCGCCGACATGGGCGACGTCGATCCGGCCCAGCGCCAGAAGCTCGAGACGTTGAACGGCGTCCATTCGAACGCGGCCGGGTTCCGTCGGTGGCTCGAGACGCGCGCCGGTGGCCGGGGGGAATCGGAGGGTCCGGGCCTGGCATGATGGCCCCGCCACACACCGGTGCACGCACACGGGGGTGCACCACGCAGCGGGGCCCGAGAGCGGGGAGTAGATCGTCATGCAGGTCACCATCGTCGGCGGCGGGAGCTACCAGTGGTCGCCCAAGCTGATCACCGACCTGCTGGCGGTGGGGCCCCTGGCCGACATGCACCTCGTCCTCGAGGACATCGATCCCGCCCCCCTCGAGAAGATGGAGGTCTTCGCCCGCAAGGCCAACGAGACGATGGGCACCAAGATGACGGTGTCGACCACCACCGACCAGAGGCGGGCCGTCGACGGCGCCGATTTCGTGATCGTGACCATCTCGACGGGCGGCTTCGACTCGATGGCCCTGGACATCGACATCCCGGCCAAGCACGGGATCCGGCAGTCGGTGGGCGACAGCGTCGGACCGGGCGGGATCAGCCGCTCCCTGCGCAACATCCCCATCCTCGTGAGCATCGGGCGCGACATGGAGCAGGGCTGCCCCGACGCCTGGATGCTGAACATCACCAACCCCATGACGTGCCTCACCCGATCGGTCTGCCGGGAGACGTCGATCAAGACGGTGGGCCTCTGTCACGAGGTGGGCAACTTCGCCATGGACGTGGCCATCGCCTTCGGGAAACCTCACACCGCCATCCACCCCACCGTGGTCGGCGTCAACCATTTCCCCGTCATCACCGCCCTCGACATCGACGGGGCCGACGGCTTCGTCCTGCTCGAGGAATTGGTGGACGAGCTCGGCGGACTCGAGGCCCTGCGCCCGGGACCCGACCGCGCGGTGGCCGAGCCCTTCACCAGGGCCGACTTCGCCCAGCGGCACGCGCTGAAGCTGACCCTTCTCGACCGCTACGGCGCGCTGCCCGGAGCCGGTGACCGCCACGTGGCGGAGTTCATCCCGTCGGCTTTGACCGAGGATTCGGGGTGGGGCGCGACGTGGGGCATCGAGCTGACGCCGATGGCCCGCCGCCAGGAGAGCCAAGCCGAGTACATCGCCGAGGTCGACGCCGTGCTGGCCGGGACGGCCGAGGTCCCGACGTGGGACTCCGGCGAGATCGTGGCGCCGGTCATCGATTCGCTGCTCACCGGCACGCACCGGGAACTCCCGGTCAACCTGCCCAACGCCGGGCAGTGCCCCGACCTGCCGGCCGACGTCGTGGTGGAGGCGATGTGCGTGGTCGACGGCGACGGGATGCGGGGCCGCGACGCCCCCCACGCGCCGGCCGCCATCACCGAGTGGGTGCGCCGACAGGTGGCCGTCCAGGAGCTGACCGTCGAGGCCGCCGTGACGGGGGACCGGAAGGTGGCTCTCCAGGCGTTCGCCCTCGACCCTCTGGCCGGCCGGGGCGACCTGCGGGCGACCGAGGCGATGGCCGAGGAGCTGCTGGCGGCCACGGCCCGGTGGCTCCCCCAGTTCGCGTCGTGAACCAGGAGAGACGTCGTGAACCAGGAGAGACGTCGTGAACCAGGAGAGACCATGAAGATCGGATTCATCGGGTTGGGCGCCATGGGGCTGCCGATGACCCGCAACCTCCTCGCCGCCGGCCATGACGTGACGGTGGCGTCGCGCAGCCGCCCGCCCATCGACGCCGCCGTCGCCCTCGGCGCCACCGATGCGGGCACCGTCGCCGACGTGGCCGCCGCCAGCGAGGTCGTCATCCTCTGCGTCCCCAACTCCCCCGAGGTGGTGGAGGTGGTCGACGCCCTGGTGCCGGCGCTGCGTCGGGGGACCATCGTCATCGACTGCTCGACCATCGATCCCGACGTCGAGCGGGCCCAGCACGAGAAGGTGGGCGCCGCCGGATCGCGGTATCTCGACGGTCCCCTGTCGGGCGGCACCGTCGGGGCCGAGAAGGGGACGCTCACCGTGATGGTGGGCGGGGACGCCGCCACCCTCGCCGACGCCCGCCCCGCCCTCGATCCGGTGGCCGGACTGGTCGTCCATGTCGGCGGGCCGGGGATGGGTCAGGTGGTGAAGCTCTGCAACAACCTGATCTACGCCACCCAGATGGTGGCCACCGCCGAGGCCACCGCCCTGGCCGTGCGTTCGGGTGTCGACATGGCCAAGCTCCTCGAGGTCCTCCTCCACTCGACGGGGGACTGCACGGCGGTGCGGACCCGTCTGCCGGTGGAGGGCGTCGTGCCCGACAGTCCGGCCTCCAACGGGTGGAAGCCCGGCTTCATGACGGACCTCATGGCCAAGGACCTCGATCTCGCCCTCGCCTACGGGGCCCGGGCCGGCGTCCCCCTGACCACCACGGCCACCTCCCGCCAGGTCCTCACGGCGGCGTCGACCGCCGGCTACGGGCGCCAGGACTTCTCGGCGCTGGCCAAGGTCGTCCTGCGCGCCGCCGGCGTGGAGTGACGCCCCCGCCCCCGGCGGCGCTGGTGGCGCCGGCGCTCATCCTGGCCGCCGACCACCGTCCCCGCGGGGTCGTCACCATCGAGGGCTACGCGCCCTATCTGGCGGCGCTGACCGCCGCCCTCCCCGCCTGCGACGGCATCCTGGCCAGCCGCCAGCCACTGGCCGACCTCCGGGCGTCCGGCGCCCTCGGGCCGCAGCAGCGGACGTATCTCTCGATCAACCGGACCGGTCTGGCCGGATCGGCCTTCGAGCTCGACGACCGTCTGGTGACGAGCGTGGACCGGGCCGCCGCCGACGGGTGGACGGGGGTGAAGCACATGACGCGGATCGATCTCGCCGACCCGCTCACGGCACCGGCCCTGGAGCTTCTCGGCCGGGTCATCGACGACGCCCGGGCCGCCGGCGTCGAGGCCCTCGTCGAATCCCTCTCGTGGCGCGACGGCCGGATGGCCCGTGACACCGACGCCGTCGTCCGGGCCGCCGTCATCGCCCACGACCTCGGCGCCCCCCTGCTCAAGGTGCCGGTGCCCGACGTGGCCCCGGGCCGGACCAGGGTGGCGGCGGTGGCCCGGGTGGTGGGGAGCGTGGGTGTCCCCGTGCTGTTCCTCGGTGGTCCCCGGGGCGACGCCGGGCGCCAGGCCGTCCTCGACGAGGTCCGTGACGCCATGGCCGGTGGGGCGGCGGGGATGGCCGTCGGTCGCGTCGTCTTCGAGGACCCCGAGCCGGAGAAGATGGCCCGCCTGGTGGCCGACGCGGTGCACGGCGGTTGATCCTCACCCTCGACCTCGGGACCTCCACCACCAAGGCCGTCGTCTGGGACGCCGACGGGCCGCGCACCGTGGGTCGGGCCCCGGTGGGGACGTCGTTCCCGGCCGCCGGCCGGGCCGAGCAGGACCCCGCCGACTGGTGGGACGCGGTGGTCGGCGCCTGTGCCGCCGCCCGCGCCGCGTCGCCCCGGTCCTTCGCCGCCGTCGAGGCGGTCGGCTGCGCGGCGGCACGCCAGACCTTCGTGCCCGTGACCGCCGCCGGCCGGCCCCTCGGACCCGCCCTCGTCTGGTCCGACCGCCGCGCCGCGGCGGAGGCCGAGGCGATGGCAGAGGGACTCGGTGGGGTCGACGACGTCCACACCCGGACCGGCGCCGTTCTCGACGGGGCCGCTCTGGTGGCCAAGGTGGCCTGGCTGGCGGCCCACGAACCGGACCGGTTGGCGGCCGCCCGGTGGCTGCTCACGCCGCGTGACCTGGTGGTCTGGCGGATGACGGGGGAGGTGGTGACCGACCCCACCATGGTCTCGGCCGCCGGGTTGTCCGACGCCACCGGGAAGCCGGTGGCCGAGCTGGTGGCCGCCATCGGTGACCGGCTCCCGCCGGTGATCCCCCCCGACGCCGTGGCCGGGGTGGTCGCGCCCGGGCCCGCCGCCGAGCTCGGCCTGCCGGTCGGGATCCCGGTGGTGGTGGGCGCCGGCGACCGGGCCTGCGAGGTCCTCGGTACCGCCGCCTCGACCGATCGGCCCATGGTCTCGTGGGGCACGACGGCCAACGTCTCGGTCCCCGTCGGTGCCTTTCCCGTCCCCGTGCCCGCCGGCCTGGTGGTCACCGGCGGGGCGTCGGGGGGCTGGCTCCTCGAAGGAGGCCTCTCGGCGGCGGGATCCTTCCTCACCTGGTTGTCCACTCTCACCGGGCTGGACGCCGCCGTCTTGATGAGCCGGGCCGCGGCCTCCCCGATCGGTGCGCACGGCGTCGTCGCCCTGCCCTGGCTGGGTGGCGCCCGGGCCCCGTGGTGGCGCGACCGGGCCCGTGGCGGATTCCTCGGGTTGAGTTTCGAGCACGACGCCGGCGACCTCGCCCGCGCCGTCGTCGAGTCGGTGGCCCGGGAGGTCCGGCGTTGCCTGGTGGCCGCCGGCGGGGCGCCGGCCCGGTCCCTCGCCCTCACCGGTGCCGATCCGCCCACGGCGCCGTGGGCCGAGGTCCTCACCGCCGTCACCGGGCTCCCCGCCGTCCGCCGGCGTTCGGGCCAGGCGGCGTCGGCCGGGGCCGCCCTGCTGGTGGCGCGGGGCATCGGAGCGGACTACGACCTCGAACGGCTCGATCCGGTGGCGGACACCGTCGTCCCCGACGGGCCGGCGGTGGCCCGGTACGCCGAGCTGTGGGGACCGGCCGATGTCGTGGCCGACACCGTGGTGGCCCTCGAGACGGCAGAGCCGGGGTCACCGGGGGCGCGGCGGTGAAGGAGGTCCGTCTCGCCTACGGGCGCGTCGGTCTCCGGGCCCGCGTGCCCGACGCCGCCACCGTCATCACCCCGACCGACCTCCCCGGTCTGGCCGATCAGAGGGGGGCCGTCCTCGACGCGCTGCGGGCGCCGAGGGCCGGGCCGCCCCTGGCCGACCTGGTGGGCCGGCGCCACCGGGTGGCCGTCGTCTTCCCCGACCTGACGCGGCCGATGCCGAACCGGACGGTGCTCCCGCCGCTGCTGGCCGAGCTCGAGCGGCTGGGGGCCGGACCGGACCGGGTCGAGCTGCTGTGCGCCACCGGGACCCACCGCCAGGCCACCGCCGAGGAGATGGCCGAGCTCGTCGGCGACGAGATCGTGGCGCGCTACGCCGTCCACGACCACCGGGGCGACGACGGGGCCCACGTCGAGGTGGGCGTGGTCGACGGCACCCCGGTCCTGATCGATCCCCGTTACGTCGACGCCGACGTCCGGATCCTGACGGGCTTCGTCGAGCCGCACTTCTTCGCCGGGTTCAGCGGCGGGCCCAAGGGGATGTGCCCGGGCCTGGCCGCCACCGAGACGATCCTGGAGGCGCACAGCCCGGCCCGGATCGCCGACGGGCGCGCCACGTGGCTCGTCACCGACGGGAACCCCGTCCACGACTTCGTCCGGGCGGCGGCCGCCCTGGCGCCGCCCGCCCTGTCGGTCGACGTGGCCATCAACAACCGTCGCCAGCTCACGGCCGTCTTCGCCGGGCCGCTCCCCGACGGACACCGCGCCGCCTGCGCCTTCGTGGAGGAGACGGCGGTGAGCCGCGTCGACGGGCGGTTCGACGTCGTCCTCACCACCAACGCCGGCCACCCCCTCGACCGGAATCTCTACCAGGCGGTGAAGGGGATGGCGGCGGCGGAGCGGGTGGTGGCCGACGGCGGGACCATCGTGGTGGCGGCCGCCTGTGCCGACGGGCTGCCGGCGGGAGGCCCCTTCGCCCGGCTCCTGGCCGCCGCGCCCCACCGCGATCTGCTGGCCGGGGCCGAGGGGCGCTCGGAGACCGACCGGTGGCAGGTCCAGGTGCTCGGACGCGTCCTGCAGAGGGCCGATGTCTGGCTGCACACCGACGGGCTCGACGACGACGAGGTCCGGGCCGCCCACCTCCGACCGGTGGCCGACGTCACCGAGGCGGTGGCCGACGCGCTGGCCGGGGCCGGCCCCGACGCCCGCCTCTGCGTCCTCCCCGAAGGACCGCTCTCCGTCGTCACCGCCGCCGACTGACGCCCTCTCGACTGCCCTGACGACCGTGTCAGGGATTAGCGTGGCGCAGCTATGGCAGCCGTGAGGGACCCGCTCATCGGCAACGAGGCTCTGCTCGAGGGCGATCAGCCCTTGTTCAACTTCATCGTCCCCGACGAGCTGCTGGCCGAGGCGGTGGCCAAGAGCCGGGACAAGGAGATCGTGGCCGACAAGGCCATGATGCCCGGCACCGGCGAGGGCAAGCCGCCGCCCATCCTGGAGATCCTCCGCGAGGGATTCGGCTTCACCCCGCTCATCCTCCTCACGTTGGCGGCCTTCGTCACCGACGTCATCCAGAGCGGCATCGGCATCGTCGGTCCGAACATCCAGCACTCCTTCCGCCTGACCGACGCCGGTCTCGGAGCGGTGGGCTTCGTGGCCGCCATCGCCCAGATCGGCTGGGGGATGCCGGTGGCCGTGTTCGCCGACCGGGGCAGCCGCAAGATCGTGGCGGCGGTGACCCTCCTCATCTTCGCCGTCCTCGTCCCGGTGGCGGCGATGTTCCACAACGTCTGGCCCTTCGTCTTCGTCTACCTGTTCGCCGCCGTCGGTCTGGGCTCGAGCGACACCGTCCACAACGCCTACCTGGCCGACGCCTATCCGACCCACGGCCGCGCCCGTGTCTTCGCCTGGCACAACCTGAACGACCCGCTGGCCAACACGGTGGGGATCCTCCTGGTGGGCTACATCGCGGCGGCCACCCACAACTGGCGCTGGGCCTTCGCCCTGGCCCTGCTGGGGGTGCCGGTGGCCATCGCCATCTTCTTCATCCGGGAGCCGGACAAGGGGGCCAACGAGTCGAGTCACATCCTGAAGGCGGCCGGTATGGACATCGCCACCGAGCAGGAGAACGCCCCCAAGGTGCTGCTGGGCTCGGCGGTGACCCGGCTGCTGCGCATCCGGTCGCTCTATTTCCAGCTCGTCGCCGTGGCCGTCCTCGGCTTCGCCGGCACCGGGATCCCGCTGTTCGGATCGCTCTACTACGAGCGTTACTGGCATCTCGGCGTGGCCCACCGCGCCGACGTCTACTCGATCATCGGGCTGTCGTCGTTCCTGGGGCTGCCCGTCGCCTTCTTCGTGGGCGACAAGCTCTTCCGGCGCGCCCCCGAGAAGCCGCTGCTCCTGGCCGGCATCTGTATCACCTTGTTCGGCGGGCTCTACGCCGTGTCGCTGTACATGCCCCATCTGTGGATGGTGGTGGTGCTCCAGTTCCTGGCCACGGCGGCGACGGCGCCGTTGTCGATCTGCATCCTCCAGACCCTGGCGGCCACCGCCCCGCCGGAGATGCGGGCCATCTGCTTCGGGTTGTTCGGGGTCTACTCGCTCGTCTTCGGCGGCTTCGCCGGCGGGATCCTCCTCGGTGCCATCAGCGATTCGACCAACGTCAGGACGGCGCTCACGCTGATCGGTCCCGTCTGCGCCGTCGGAGGAGTCCTGCTCCTCATCGGGTCCCGCCACGTCCGCCGCGACATCACCCTGGTCATCGAGGACGTCCTCGAGCGCTACGCCGAGGGCCAGCGGCGCAAGTCGGGCCGCGCCATCCCGGCCCTGCAGGTCCACAACCTCGACTTCTTCTACGGGACCCAGCAGGTGCTGTTCGACGTCAACCTCGAGGTACCCGAGGGAGAGATCGTGGCGCTGCTCGGGACCAACGGGGCCGGCAAGAGCACGTTGCTGCGGGCCGTCGCCGGGCTCGACCATCCCCACCGCGGGGTGATCCGGATCTTCGGCGCCAACTGCACGTACCTCGAGCCGGAGCAGATCATCGACCAGGGCGTCGCCCTCCTGGTCGGCGGGAAGATGACGTTCCCCGGCCTGACGGTGCGGGAGAACCTCCGGGTCGGGGAGTACTCGTTCCGGCGCCAGGGGCCACGCACGAAGGCGGCGTTCGACGAGGCCATCGCCGTGTTCCCCGAGCTCGAGACCCGCCTGGACCAGCCCGCCGGCACGCTGTCGGGAGGCGAGCAGCAGATGCTGGCCCTGGCCCGGGTCATGATGACGACGCCGCGCCTTCTCATGATCGACGAGCTGGCCCTCGGGCTGGCGCCGATCACGGTGGAGCGGCTGATGGGCATCGTGCGCCGGGTCAACGCCGACGGGGCGACGGTCATCCTCGTCGAGCAGAGCCTCAACCGCGCCATGAGCCTGGCCCGGCACGCCTTCTTCATCGAAAGGGGTGAGGTCCGTTTCGACGGCCCGACGGCCGAGCTCATGGAGCGCGACGACCTCCTGCGGCCGGTCTTCCTCACCGGCGCGGCGTCGGCCCCGGACTGAGCCGGCGTGTCGTTCTCGCTGCCACCGTCGGTCCTGCTCGAAGGCGCCATCGTCGGCCTCGACTACGGCCTGCTGGCCGTGGGCCTCGTCCTCATCTACCGGACCAGCCGGGTGGTCAACTTCGCCCAGGGCCAGCTCGGCGTGGTGGCGGCCGTGTTCCTGGTCAAGCTCTACTACGACTACGGCTTCAACTACTGGGCGGCGCTGGCCATCGCCCTGGCCCTGGCCGCCGCCGTGGGTGCGGTCTCGGAGCTCGTTCTGCGACGGCTCTTCAACCGGCCCCGGGTCATGGTCATGGTGGCCACCATCGGGTTGTCGCAGGTGTTGTTCCTCTTCACCGTGTTCCCGTTCATCCGGCCCAAGAAATTGTTCCGCGCCTTTCCCGTCCCCATCAATTGGACGTTCCACGTCGGCACCTTCCTCTTCTCGCCCGGGGAGGTCCTCACCCTGATCGTGGCGCCCATCGTGGTGATCGCCCTGGCCGCCTTCATCCGGCTCTCATCGTGGGGACTGGCCATGCGGGCCATGGCCGAGAACGCCGAGTCGGCCCGGTTGTCGGGGGTGTGGGTCCGTCGGACGTCGACGGTGGCATGGACCCTGGCCGGTGCCCTGTCGGCCGTCACCGCCGTGCTGGCCTCGCCCGGCCAGACGAGCGCGTTGACCGAGGTCCTCAGTCCGGACCTGCTCCTCCTGGCTCTGTTGGCCGCCCTCATCGGAGGGATGGTGAGCCTTCCCGTGGCCTTCGTCGCCGGGATCGGGGTGGGCGTGGTGCTCGACGCCCTGCAGTGGAATTTCACCAATCCCTCCTCGGGAACGGCCAGCGTCGAGCTCGTCCTCTTCCTCCTCCTGCTGGCCGCCCTCCTCGTGCGGGCGGCGTCTCTCCAGAAGGGGGCGCGCGTGGGGGAGCGGTCCTCGTGGGCCATGGGCACCGCCGCCTTCCGCCGAACCGGTGACGCGCTGCGCCGGACGGTGGGCGCCACCGGCGTGGGGATCACCCTGCTGGTGGTGGCGCTCCTGCCGTTCGTCGTGGGGGTGGGCCACTCCTTCCTCATGTCCCAGATCTGCATCTACGGGGTGATCGCCCTGTCTCTCACCGTCCTCACCGGCTGGTCGGGCCAGGTGTCGCTGGGTCAGTTCGGGTTCGTGGCCGTCGGCGCCGACATCGCCTCCCACTTCAGCTCCCTCCCCCTGGTCCTGCTCCTGCCCGCCGCCGGCGCCGCCACCGCGCTGGTGTCGATCCTGGTGGGGCTCACCGCCCTGCGCATCCGTGGTCTGTACCTGGCTGTGAGCACGTTGGGCTTCGCCCTCTTCATGCAGACGTCGGTCCTGGCCACCTCGTGCTGGACGGTACCCCTGATCCACAAGCAGATCTGCTCGGGCCTGCCCAATCCCGAGTCCACCCTGATCGGTTCGCCGTCGCTGTTCGGGATCAACCTGTCGTCGGCCCAGGCCATGGCCTGGTTCTCGCTCGTTGTCCTCGTCCTGTCGGTCCTGATGGTCCGGGTCTGGCGCGACCGGGGCGTGGCCCGCCGGCTGATCGCCGTACGCGACAACGAGGTGGCGGCCGGTTCGGCCGGCATTCCCGTCGTCCGGACCAAGTTGCTGGCTTTCGCCCTGTCGGGCTTCATGGCCGGCTACGCCGGGGTGTGCCTGGCCTTCGCCACCCAGCGCTTCAGCACCGACACCTTCGACCCCACCTTCTCGATCCTGGTCGTCTCCATGGTGGTGATCGGGGGCCTCGACTCCATCCCCGGGGCGCTGCTCGGTGCCCTCTACCTCGAGGGCCTTCCCGCCATCTTCGGCTCCACCCCGACCGTCGAATTCCTCACCAGCGGCGTCGGGCTGGTGGCCTTCATCCTCTATCTCCCCGGTGGCCTGGCGCAGATCATGCACCAACTCGGTGACCTGGTCACCGCCGGGGTCGAGCACATCCGGACCCGGGGGTCACCGCCCGTCGAACCGGCCGATCCGGCGCCCGCCCATCCCGTCGACCCCCATCAGGGACGGAGCCCGTCCCCCGCCGCGGCGGGAACGTTCTCCATGGCCGATCCGTGACCGGCGTCGGATCCGCCCCCGCGGCCGCCCCCGCCGCCGAGGGACCGAGGACCGGCCCGGCCCGGCTCGACATCGACGAGCTCGTCGTCGCCTTCGGCGGGTTGCGGGCCGTGGACGGCGTCAGCCTGACCATCGAGGCCGGGTCGATCGTCGGTCTCATCGGGGCCAACGGGTCGGGCAAGTCGACGCTGCTCGACGCCGTGTCCGGCATCGTCCCGCTGGCCGAGGGACGGCTGCGGCTCGACCACGAGGATCTGGCCGACTACGTCCCCCACGAGCGCGCCCGGTTGGGTGTGGTCCGGTCGTTCCAGGACTGCCGCCTCTACCCCGAGCTGTCGGTGGAGGACACCCTGCTGCTGTGCGAGGACGCCCGGCACCGGATCGACGTGCTGTCGACGACGCTGCAGATGCCCTGGGCGCGGCGCGCCGAGCGCCAGAAGCGCCTGGCCGTCGACCGCGTCATCGGCTCGTTCGGGCTCGAGAGGTTCCGGTCCCACTCGACGGGTCATCTGTCGACGGGGACGCGCCGGATCGTCGACCTGGCCTCGATCGTGCTGGCCAATCCCCGGCTGCTGCTGCTCGACGAGCCCACGGCGGGGATCGCCCAGCGCGAGGCCGAGGCCTTCATCCCCCTGTTGCGGCGGCTGCACGAGGTGACCGACTCCACCATCCTCCTCGTCGAGCACGACGTGCCCCTGGTGTTCGAGCTCTGCTCGACGGTGGTCGTCATGCAGACCGGTGAGATGGTGGCGGCCGGCACCCCGGAGGAGGTCCGTCGCGACCCGCGGGCCCTCGCCGCCTATCTGGGGGCGAGCGAGGAGGCGTTGAACGTGTCGGGCCCCATCGCCTCGTCGTCGGGGGACGCCCCACCGGGACCGCCGCCTCCGGGGGAGGGCGGGTGACGGCGGGGGCCCTCGACGGGATCCGTGTTCTCGATCTGTCCCAGGGGATCGCCGGGCCGCTCGGGGTGCTGCTCCTGGCCGAGCACGGCGCCGACGTGATCAAGGTGGAGCCTCCGGGTGGCGATCCGTTCCGGTCGTACGAGGGCTACCGCTGTTGGAACCGCAGCCGCCGATCGGTGGTCGTCGATCTCAAGTCCGACGAGGGACGGACCCAGTTCCGCCGCCTGGCGGCCAGCGCCGACATGGTGGTCGAGAGCTTCCGACCGGGCGTGGCCGAGCGTCTCGGCCTCGGCTACGAGGACCTGCGCGCCATCGACGACCGCCTCATCTTGGTCTCGTGCCCCGCCTATCCGCCGGGGCACCCCCTGGCGCAGCGTCCCGCCTACGACGCCCTCGTGCAGGCGTCGAGCGGCCAGATGTGGGCGCAACCGGGATGGCGTGAGGGCCCCATCTTCCTGCACATGCCGGTGCCCTCGATGGGGGCCGTCTTCCTGGTCGGCGCCGGCGCCCTGGCCGCTCTGGCGGCCCGCCAGCGGACCGGGCGCGGCCAGCACGTGAAGACGTCGCTGTTCCAGGGGGCGCTCCTCTACACCACGCAGCTCTACCAGGACGTGGCCAATCCCGGGGCGGGCTACCACGAGCTCATGGCCAAGACGTATCCGCCCGGCATCCACCAGACGATGCTCTTCGAGTGCGCCGGAGGCGGTTGGATCCACATCTCGGTGATGTCCGGTCTCCCCCCGCTCAAGACCCTGGACGAGGTGATCGGTCTCGACGACGCTCCCGACGTCCTCACCCTGATGGGCCTCTCGCCCGACGAGCGTGCCGCGCTGGACGTCCGCCGGCGGCAGCGGATGCGGGCGTGGGACGTGGACGAGCTGGTGGAGGAACTGCGCCGCCACAACCATGCGGCGGAGTCGGTGGTCCCCGCCCACGAGGTCCTGCGTCACGTCCAGACCGTCGCCAACGGCACGGTGGCGACGGTGGACGATCCCGACCGGGAGTCGACCCGGCAGATGGGCGTGCCCATCCATCTTCTCGGCACCCCGGGGGCGGTGAAGGGACCGCAGCCGCGCCCCGGGGAGCACACCGACGAGGTGTTGCGCTCGCTGTCCGGTCCGGCCGCGGCCCGGGAGGGCGCCGTCCCCACCGGCACCGTGCGCCCCCCGGCTCCGCCCTTCGCCCTCGGTGGCGTACGGGTGATCGATTTCGGCCAGTACCTGGCCGGCCCCTTCGGTCCCATGATCCTCGGCGATCTGGGCGCCGACGTGGTGAAGATCGAACCCGTGAACGGTGACGCCATGCGCTTCTCGGCCAAGCCGTTCATCGGTTGCCAGCGGGGGAAGCGGTCCCTGGCCCTCGACCTCAAGGATCCGAAGGGACTGGAAGCGGCCAGGCGCCTCGTCGCCGCGGCCGACGTCGTCCACCACAACATGACACGCGGGGTGGCATCACGGCTCGGCATCGATTACGCGGCGTGCCGGGCGCTCAAGGCCGACATCATCTACTGCAACACCTACGCCTACGGGCTCGACGACCCTCTGGGCCGGTTCGGCGGCCTCGACCCCCTCTATCAGGCGTCCTCGGGCATCGAGTACGAAGCGGGTGCCGTCTGCCACGGGAACGACCCGCTGTACCTGCGCTTCGGGATGTGCGACACGGCCAACGCCATGCTGTCGGTCGTCGGCGTCCTGTTGGCCCTGGTCCACCGGGGGCGGACCGGCGAGGGCCAGGAACTGTGGACGTCACTGCACGACGGCGGCATCGTGTTCACCTCTGACGCGTGGACCGGCCCCGACGGGGCCGCCTGGGACCGGCCGCACCTCGACCCCGGCCTCCACGGCGTCGACGCGCTCTACCGGCTGTACCGCACCGGGGGCGGCGGGTGGATCTGCATCGCCGCCGTCACCGACGGGCAGTGGGGCGGCCTGTGTGCCGCACTCGGTCTCGACGCCCTCGGCGACGACGCCCGTTTCTCCACGGGGTCGGCCCGGCGCGGGAGTCGCCAGGAGTTGGAAGACCTGTTGCAGGCGGCGTTCATGACCCGGCCGGCGTCGGAATGGACGGCGGTCCTCGACGACGTCGGGGTGCCCAACCAGGTGCCGCTCGACACCGACGACGGGCGCCAGATCCTGCGGGACGCCGACAACGTCTCCCTGGGGCTCGTCGCCGACTACGAGCACGGGGTCCTCGGTCGGCTCCGCCAGTTCGGTCAGCTGATCCAGCTGTCGGACACGCCCGGCCGCATCGCCGGGCCCCCACCCCTCGTGGGGGAGCACACCCGCCCGCTGCTCCGGGAGGCCGGCTACCGCGACGCCGACATCGACACGCTGATCGCCGAGGGAGTGGCCTACGAACCCGACGGCGCCTACACCGAGCGGTTCGTCACCTAGGTTCGTCACCCGATCCGGGACACCGGGCCACGCCGCCCGGGCGGCGGGTTGCCACCCCGGCCCCGGTCCACCGGGGCCGGGAGGTTCAGGCCGGCGGATCGGCGGGCCGGGCCGGGCCGTAGGGGCGGGGGCCCCGCAGCGTGACCCGGTGGGCGATGCGCAGCGCGTCTCCGTAGTCGTCGAGGGCGTAGTGCAGGGTGGCCCGGTTGTCCCAGAAGGCGACGGCGCCGACCTTCCACCGGTACCGGCAGCCGAACTCGGGGCGTTGGCAGTGACGGTAGAGCAGGTCGAGCAGGGCGGTGCTCTCGAGGGGGGAGAAGCCTTCGATGAAGCGCGTGAACTGCGAGTTGACGAAGAGGCCGTTGCGCCCCGTCTCGGGGTGGGTGCGGACCACCGGGTGCGAGGTGGGCAGGAGCTTCTCGTGGCGCTTGCCGTCCCACTCGTAGCCGCCGTTGGCCTCGACGTCGGCGGCGAACCAGGGATCGTGGTGCCAGGCGATGAGCCCGTCGCAGAACCGGCGCATGGGCTCCGAGAGCGCGTCGTAGGCGGCCTGCAGGCTCACCCACATCGTGTCCCCCCCGACGGCGGGGACCTGGCGCATGTGGAGGATCGATCCGAGCGGCGGCGTGGCCAGAAAGGTGACGTCGGTGTGCCACCACGAGGCGCGGTCTTCGCGTCCGTCGATGGGGAGCACCTCGGGGTGACCCTCGAGCGAGGCGATCACCGGATGGGCCGGGGTGACCTCGCCGAACTGGCGGGCGAAAGCGGTCTGGACCTCGGGGCTCAGGTCCTGATCGGGAAAGAAGAGCACGAGGTGGTGCGCCAGAGCGGCCCGCACCTGGGCCACCACGGCGTCGCCCAGCGGTCGGGCCAGGTCGAGCCCGTGCACCTCGGCCCCGATGACGGGGGAGATGGGTCTGATGTCGAGATCGGTCGCGATTACCACCTCGACCATGGTGCCCCACCCGACCGGCGGCCACAACCTGCCCGGTGCCCCGGGTGAGAGCCGCCTATCGTGTGCGACCGGCGGTGCACCGGTGGCGTCCTGACGCTGCGGACGCTCGACGAGGAGGTAGGCGCGATGGCGAGGTCGGACCCCGGAGGGTGGGCAAGGTCCCGGCGACGTCCGAGGGGCCGGGCGGTCGCGGGCCGGAGCGGATCGCTGGTCGTCGCCGTCGTCGTCGTGGTGGCGACGATCGTGGCCGTGACGTCCGGACCATCGCAGAGCTCGGCGTCGACGGCCTCGGTCAAGGCGGCCGGCATCGCCGCTCTGAACAGGGCCAGCACGAGCAGCCGGGGTGTCTCCAAGACCACCATCACCGTCGTGTTCCCCATCTCGAACCTGACCACCTTGGCGTCGAACTTCGGTTTCGCCGGGGACGCCGAGTTCGCGCAGCAGAAGAGGGCCATCCACACCTTCGTGAACGCGGCCAACGCCGACGGTGGGATCAACGGCCGCAAGATCAACCCCATCATCGTCACCTTCGATCCCACCAGCGAAACCGCGATGCGGGCCGATTGCCTGCAGTGGACCAAGGGGACCCCGGCCGTCTTCGCCGTGGTGGACGGGCTGGGATCGTGGACGGGGGACAATCAGCTCTGCATCACCCAGGAGGGGCACACACCCTTCATCGGGCAGTGGACGACGACCACGAACTGGACGAACGCCGGCGCCCCCTACCTGTGGTGGACGGGGCCCGACCAGGCGTCGATCCTGAGCACCCTGGTGGCGTGGGCCAAGCGGGCCAAATTGGTGGGAGGGACCCGGAAGGTGGCCATCGTGGCCGGGGACAGGGCCAGCGACCAGACGGCGCTGAAGGACTATCTGCTCCCCGATCTCAAACGAGACGGGATCCCCAAGCCGATGATCGAGACCATCCCGGCCGGTGCCTCGCACACGGCCGCCACCGGTGCGGCGGCGCCCCTGATCGTGCAGCGCCTGCAAGCGGCCGGCGTCAACTCGGTCATCCCGCTGATGCCGTTCAACGCCATGTTCCCGTACCTGCAGGCGGAGTCCCAGGAGCAGTACTACCCGAAGCTGCTGCTGTCGGACTACGAAGGCTCCATCGCGTCCGCGCTGGGGCTGATCCCGCAGCCCTACGAAAAGGAGCTCAACGGCCAGGAGGGCGTGACGGTGGAGACATTGGGCGGGACGGACGCGCCGACGTCAGTGGTGAGCAAGGGCGGCTACGACCCCGGTGTGGAGAACTGCTACAAGGTCTGGCACGCCGCCAACCCCAAGCCCATCCCCGGACAGCAACTCATCCACGGAGAGAAGGCGTCGCCCTACATCGAGGAACAGGGACCCATCGCCGGATGGTGTCAGGGGATCGAACTGTTCGCCCTGGCGGCGAAGAAGGCCGGGCGCGACCTGACGAGGCGGAGCTTCGTGAAGGCGATGGCGAGCATCACGAACTTCCAGGGCACGTACTCACCGAGCTTGAGCTACGGGCCGGGTACGTACGCCGGACCCGACGACTACCAGGTGGTCGAGATACACAACAACGTCCCGCCGTCCTCGGCCTGCGTCCTCACCTACCAGAAGAAGACACAGGGAACCTGCTGGCACGTCATGCAAAGCTGGAGACGCCTTGTCACCAGTTGAGGCGTCACCGCCGGCGGACACACAGGTCCGGCACCGCAACTTCTCGCCCTGGTACTCGTGGATGCTCCGCCTCCAGGCGCAGGGTCTCGACGACCCTCTGCCGAGCGAGGGTGGCCGCGTCCTCGAGGAATGGCGGGTGCGGTGCCGGACCCGGCTCGGCGACCTCCTGGGCCCGATGCCTCGACCTGTCCCGCTCGAGCTCGAGACGCTCGAGAGCGTCGAGTGCGACGGGTACCGGCGCCACAAGATCGTCTTCGACACCGAGGGGACGATGTCGGTTCCGGCCTATCTCCTCGTCCCCGACGGCCGCGTGACGCCGGGCCCCGCCGTCCTCGCCGCCCACGGTCACGGTCCGGGCAAGGCGCTCGTGTGCGGGCTGGCGGAGACCCCGGCGCCCAACGGCGACTACGCCGTCCAACTCGTCCGGCGCGGCTACGCGGTCCTCGCCCCCGACATGCGGTGCTTCGGCGAACGTGAGGACTGGAACCCGTCGGACCACTACGCCTGTGACACCAACCTCGTCCACGCCGTCATGGCCGGCGAGAGCCCCCTGGCGCAGAACCTGTGGGACCTGGCCCGGTGCCTCGACGTCCTCCAGGACCACCCGCTCGTGGATCCCGAACGGATCGGGATGGTGGGCCTCTCCTACGGCGGCACCGTGACACTCTTCCTGACGGCCTGGGACGAGAGGGTGGCCGCCTGCGTGGTCAGCGGGTACTTCTCGTCGTGGGCGGAATCCCACAAGATGCCCTGGAACATGTGCGGCTCGCAGGTGCTCCCGGGGATGTTGGGCCGGCTCGAGCACGTCGATCTGGGGGCCCTCGTCGCTCCGAGACCGATGTTCGTCGAGAGCGGCCTCCATGACGATCTGTTTCCCGCCACGGCGGCCGCCGCCGGGTGCGAGAGACTGCGCGCCGTCTACGAGTCCCTCGGTGCGCCCGGCGACCGGATCGTCCACGAGGTGTCCGACGGAGGCCACCAGTGGTACGGGGTCGGCGCCTTCGCCTTCCTGGAACGCTGGCTGGGAGGTGCCGCCACACCGGTTCCGTAGAGCGGCATCGGACGGGGCGTCGTCTATCCCGGGACCTGCCAGTGGACCAGGTCGGTGCTCCGGGCGATTCCGATCCGGGCGTGCCCCCAGCCGTCGAAGGCGGTGAGCTCGGTGCTGCCGGCGTAGGTGGCGTAGTAGTAGCCGTCGGCGGCTCGGGCGTCACAGAGGAAGACCGAGTTGGCTCGCTCGTAATTCACGCTGGACAGGCCGGGCCCGGAATCCCACGCCCGTGCCGGGATCTGGAGTTCGCTCCCGGCCGTCCAGTGGAGCCACGACGCCGGGTCGCCGGGGTTGCCGACCAGTGAGAACAACCACGGCTGGTCGAAGGTGTTGGACGTGGCCACCAGGGCCCACCGGCCATCGAGGGTGAGGAACTCGAGGTTCTCCACCGTGTCCCCGTACAGGGAGATGTCGGGCCGGCCCACCGAGACCCAGGGTCCGGCCACAGAGCCGCTGCGTGACCAGGCGATCTCGAAGTGCTGGGCGCCGGTGGTGGTGGGCGGTCCGTCCTTGTACCCCAGGATCAGGCCGTGGCCCGTCCACGCCAGGGCCGGGTCGATCATCCGTTGCGCCGGGGCCGGGTGGAGGCTCGGCGCCAGTTGGTGGGGAGCCGACCACGTCCGGAGGTCCGCCGACGTCCGGTAGTAGAGCTTCGCCTGCCCTCCGCCCACCTCCCCCGGACCCGAGTCGTAGGTGACGACGAAGGTCCCCGTGGGGCTGCGGACGATGTCGGGGGACACCACTCCGATCACCCCGCGCTGGCGCGGCCACAGCACGGGGGGCGACCAGTGCACCAGATCGGTGCTGGTGGAGGTCCCGATGCCCCAGCGCACCCCGCCGGGGAGGTGCGCGTCGTCGGTCACGTCACTGAAGAGCATGTGCCACCGCCCGCGCGCCCAGATCAGGGCCTGGTCCTTCACCCCTGCGTGCGGCTCGCTCAGGACGGGGTTGGTCAGCCGGGACCACGCCACGGACGGGACACCCGAGCCGGGGACGACGCAGGCGTGGTCGGCGCCGGGCGGGACGACCGGCGCGGCGGTGGGGGCCGCCGGCCTCGTCGCGCACCCGGCCGCGCCCAGGACGAGCGCGCCGAGGACGAGGGCACCCCGGGCGGTCAGTCCCACCCCAGGCCGGCGGCCGAACCGGGGTCGAGGTGGAGGGCGACGTGGGGCTGGGTGCGGAGGACGGAGGCCGGGCAGGCCGGCGTCACCGGACCGGTGAGCGCCAACCGGACCGGTTCCGCCTTCCGGCCCTCGGGGACGATGGCCAGAACGGTGGCGGCGTCCAGCAGCGCCGGGATGGTGACCGTGACCGCTTCACCGGGGACGTCGGCGAGGGTGGCGAAGTGCCCCTCGTCGACCTGCTGCCGGCGGCATGCCCCGTCGAGCTCGACCACCTTGACCAGCAGGGGATCGTCGAAGTCGGCGACAGGGGGGTCGTTGAACGCCAGATGGCCGTTCTCCCCGATGCCGAGACAGCAGAGATCCAGGGGATGGCGCCGGAGAAGCTCGGCGTAGCGATCGCACTCGGCTCGGGGATCGGCCAGTCCGTCGAGGTAGTGGGCGCCTCGGGGGCGGACCTGGTCGACGATGCGCTCCCGGATCCAGCGCTGAAATCCGGCCGGGTGGTCGGGACCGGCGCCCACGTACTCATCCATGTGGAAGACGATGACGTCGGACCACGGCACGTCCCCGGTGGCATGGACCAGGTCGTCGACGAACGCCAGCTGCGAGTTGCCGGTGGCGAACATGGCATGGGCCACCCCCCGGTCGGCCACGGCGCGACGCAGCACGGCGGCGGCGGCGTCGGCGGCGGCACGACCGAGGGCGCCCACATCCCGGTGGACGTACACCCTCATCCGGTCGACGGTCCGGACCCGTGTCCCGTCCTCCATGGGCCGCACTGTAGGCCGACAGCCCCGTGGCCCGGTCGGCATCCGGGGCGGCACCGAGCCCCCGTGATCGTGGAACCGGTTCTACAGGGCGTTGACAGAGCCCGGAGGACGATCCCCAACTAGGGTGTCGTCGTCTCGCCGGCGGGACCGGCAACCAGGGGAACAGGGGAGGGATTCGACATGATCCACAAGGGCGCGTTGATCCGCATCGGGGCGGTCCTGATGCTGTCGGGACTACTCCTGGCGGCGTGCAGTTCGAGCAACAGCCCGGGCTCTGCTTCGAGCAGCACCACCACACCGTCGTCCGGTAGCTCGGCCGTGGCGCTCAAGGCCGCCATCGCCGCCACCAACGCCGGCTACCAGGGGACCAGCACCGACGTCGATCCGACGTCCCGGCCGGCGGCCAAGGACAAGACGATCGTGATCATCTCCGCCGGTCAGGGAGCCGACAGCAACTCCGTGCCCTCCAACGGCGCCCTGCAGGCGGCCCAGGCCATCGGCTGGCACGCATCCATCTACGACGCCCAGCTCAACCCGTCCAAGTACGCCGGCCTGGTGGACCAGGCCATCGCCGCCCACGTGAACGGGATCATCCTCGACGCCATCGACTGCTCGACGGTGAAGGGACCGCTCGAGCAGGCCAAGAAGGCGGGCATCGCCGTGACGGCCATGTACGCCTTCGACTGTAACGACCCCCACTCCGGCGGTGGCACGACGACCCTCTTCGGCGGGGTCACCAACTACGGTGCCAAGAACGCCAACCTCGACAAGTTCACCGAGTCCTACGGGTCCGACCAGGCCGACTACATCATCGCCAAGTCGGACAACAAGGCCAAGATCATCGTGGTCCAGGACCCCGAGTTCACCGTCCTCTACTACACGGCGCTGGGCTTCGACAACACCATCGCCGCCTCCCACGGGTCCCAGGTCATCGCCACCCTGAACATCACGCAGGAGGATCTCGTCGACGGGCAGGTGGTGCCGATCATCCAGGCCGAGCTGGCGCGGTATCCCCAGGCCACGTGGATCAAGAGCCCGTTCACCTACGCCACCACGCTGGGCATCGTCCCCGCCCTGGGGACCAACCCCAACCACGTCAGCGTCATGGGTGGAGAGGGGTTCCACGACGAGCTGGACGACATCAGGAACGGGAAGATCGTGGCCACCAACGCCATCTCGTCCAACTGGACGGGATGGGCGGCCGTGGACACCCTGAACAGCATCTTCAACCACACGAAGCCGGTCGACAGCGGGATCGGCTGGACCCTCGTCGACGCCACCCACAACCTCCCCTCGGACCCGACGGCCGACTACCAACCAGCCATCAACTACCAGGCCGAGTACAAGAAGGCGTGGGGAGTGGGCTGATGCCCGGCCCCGGCCAGCCGGGTGATCCGCAGGACCCTCCACCGACCGCACCGGCTCACGACGAGTCACCGACCGCAGGGTCGCCCCCCGGGGCGGCCCTGCGTGTCGACCATCTGTCCAAGACGTTCCCCGGGACGCGGGCGCTCATCGACGTGTCCTTCGCCGTCAGGCCCGGTGAGATCCACGCCCTCGTGGGAGGCAACGGGTCGGGCAAGTCGACCCTCATCAAGATCCTGGCCGGCGTCTACCACGCCGACCCCGGGGGCACGATCACCGTGGGGGGCACCACGTTGGCCGCCGATCACACCACCCCGGCCAAGGCCAGGGCCCTCGGCCTGCATTTCGTGCACCAGAACCCGGCGGTCTTCCCCGCCCTGTCCGTGGCCGAGAACATGGTCATCGGCCACGGCTTCAACACCACGGCGGCCGGGTCGATCCGGTGGCGGGCCCTGCGTCGGCAGACCCAGGCCCTGCTCGACCGCTTCGAGATCAACGTGCGCCCCGAGGCCCTGGTGAACTCGCTGCGGCCGGCGGAGCGCGCCATGGTGGCCATCGCCCGGGCCCTGCAGGACCAGGAGGGTCAGCACACCGGGGTGCTCGTCCTCGACGAGCCCACGGCGTCGCTGCCGCGTGCAGAGGTGGTGCGGCTGATGGGGGCCCTGAACCGGTTCGCGGCGGCCGGACAGACCATCTTGTTCGTGAGCCACCGGCTCGACGAGGTGATCGACACCGCCGCCGAGGCCACGGTGCTGCGCGACGGGCGTCTGGCCGGCACCCTGGTCGGTGACGAGATAACCGAGGAACGGCTCATCGAGCACATCGCCGGCCGCACCCTCGACCGGATGTACCCGGTCATGCCGGCCGTCGAGAGCGAGGAGGTGGCCCTCGAGGCCAAGGCCCTGACGGGCGGGCCGCTACGCGGGGTCGATTTCCAGCTGCGGCGCGGCGAGGTCCTGGGTGTCGCCGGCCTGCTCGGTTCGGGTCGGTCCGAATTGCTGAAGATGATCTTCGGCGCCTACCCGATCAAATCGGGAACCCTGCTTCTCGGTGGGAAGCCGGTGCGGTTCCGGGACATCGGCGACGCCATGGCGGCCGGGATCGCCTACGTTCCCGAAGATCGTGGCGGAGAGGCCGCCTTTCTCGATCAGAGCCTGGCCGACAACGTGGTGGCCTCGTCCATCAGCCGGTACTGGCGGGCCCTGCGGTTGCGGAACCGGGCCATTGACCACGATGCCCGTGACATCATCACCCGGTACTTCATCCGGGCGTCGTCGGAGAAGCAGGTCATGGGCACCCTGTCGGGCGGGAACCAGCAGAAGGTGGTCCTGGCCCGCTGGTTGAGCCGGGGGCCCCGCATCCTTCTGCTCGACGAGCCCACCCAAGGTGTCGATGTGAACGCCCGGGCCGAGATCTACGCACTGATCAGCGAGGCCGTCGGCGAGGGCTGTTCCGTTCTCCTGGTCACCAGCGACTTCGAGGAGCTGTCGCGGGTGGCGGACCGCGCCGTCGTGCTGAGCGGCGGGAGGGTCACGGCCGAATTGCGCGGGGCAGAGATCGAGCCCGTCCGACTGACCGAACTGGCCTTCAGCACCCAGGAGGTGGCCTCATGACCGTCGTCTCGGACGCCGCTGCCGAGAAGGGAGGAGCCACCGGCCACCCCCCCGTCCCCGACACGTCGGACCCCGTGGGGCGGAGCCGGGGCCGGGAGATGCTTCTCGAGTTCACCGAGCGTTATGCGCTGGTGGTGCTGTTCATCGCCACCCTCGTCTTCTTCAGTGTGTGGTCGAAGACCTCGAGCACGTTCCTCACCTCCAGCAACTTCAAGAATGTCCTCGGGGGCGAGGCCTATTCGGGCATCCTGGCCCTGGCCATCATGATCCCCCTCGTCTGCGGCGAGTTCGACTTCTCGGTGGGGAACAGCGCCGGTCTCACCCAGGTCCTGTGCGCCGGCTTCATGGCCCGCCTCGGCATGCCCGTGCCCCTGGCCATCCTCCTCCCGATCGGCGTGGGTGCCTTCATCGGCGTGTCCAACGGCAACACCGTGGCCCGGATAGGGGTCAACTCCCTCATCGTCACCCTGGGGATCTCGTCGGTGCTCCTCGGGATCGTCCAGTGGTACACGAACGGCCAGTCCATCAGCAACAACATCTCGCCCTGGTTGACCAACATCGCCACCGACCAGTGGTTCGGGCTGCCCGTGACCGTCTACCTCCTCGCCGTCGCCGCCATCATCGTGTACTACATGCTCGAACACACTCCCTACGGCCGCTACCTGTACAGCATCGGCTCCAATCGTGACGCCGCCCGCCTGGTCGGGTTGCGGGTGGAGCGCTATGTGCTCACCGCCTTCGTCCTGTCCGGGACACTGGCCGGTGTGGCCGGGATCCTCCTGGTGGCGCGCAGCGGTGGTGGGAACCCCCAGGCCGGACAGATCATCGACACCCTGCAGGCCCTGGCCGCCGCCTACCTGGGGGCCACGGCCATCAAGCCGGGACGCTTCAACGTGTTGGGGACGATGATCGCCATCTACTTCCTGGCCTTCACCGTCACCGGCCTGTCCCTGGCCGGTGTCGCCGACTGGATCAACAGCGTCTTCGACGGCGCCGCCCTCTTCGTCGCCGTCCTCGTCTCCACCATCATCGGCCGCCGCCGGGCGGGGACCAGCTGACCGACCACCGGGCGCACGACTTCACCGACAAGGACCCACCATGGCTCGCAACACGAAGACGGATCAGTTGCAGGGTGTCCAGATGTTCTCGGCCTGCACGGACAAGGAACTGGCGCAGATCGCCCGGGCCTGCGACGAGGTGACGGTCGAGGCCGGCGCCGTCGTCGTGGAGGAGGGTACCGCCGGTGAGGGCTTCTACCTGATCGTGAGCGGCGAGGCCGAGGTCTCGCGTGGGGGGCGCCCGGTGGCGACGGTGGGCACCGGCCAGTACTTCGGCGAGCTCTCCCTGCTCGACGAGGCCCCCCGCAACGCCACCGTCACGGCCCGGACCCCGATGACCCTCCTCAGACTGCGGCGGCGTGAATTCGCGGCCGTCCTCGACTCCTGGCCCGGTGTGGCCCACAAGCTGCTCCAGCAGATGGCCCGGCGACTGCGCCAGGCCGACGAGCAGTCGGTCTCCAACTGAACGCCACCGGTCACGCCCCGGTTCCGGCGGGGGAGGTGACGGTGAGCCAGCTCGTCCCCGGGCGCGTCTCGACGAGGCGGTGCGGCGTCCCCGCCGGGAGCAGGACCCAGTCCCCGGGTCCGAGCGGCAACCGCTCGTCGTCGACGTCCAGCGTGGCCCGTCCCTGCAGGACGATCACCCACTCGTCGGCGTCCTGCCGGTAGTCGACGGGCCCGTCGAGCCGACCACTCAGGATCTGATCGACCCCGGCGTGACCGAGGTCGGCCAGCCGGACGACGCGTTCGCCGTTCGTGGGTGCGGCGTCGGGCTGCTCGAGCCGGCCGTGAACGAGGGGCACCGCACGACGCTACCGCCGGCGTGCGGCGACCGTCCGGACCGTTTCGCTATCGTCGCACGATGGCCACGGCCCGGATCCGGTGGTTGCGGGCGGGGTGCTCCGTGGCGGTGGCGGTGGCGGTGGCGGTGGCGGTGGTGGTGGTGGTGGTCCTCTCGCTCCCGGCCGACGACGCGGCGTCGTCTCCCCGAGCGCCACAGGAGGCGGCCGGTGCCCCTCGGGCCGGGACACCGACGGACGACCCGAGCGTCTCCTCGGCGTACCGGTTCCTCGATCTGATGATGGACCGGTACGCCACCGGGTCGACGCCGCGGCTCGTCCAGAGCTTCACGGGGGGCCGTCTGGGACGGGAGGATTTCACCGACTCCGAGACGTACGACGATGCCCTCGTCATCGACGCCTTCCTGGCCGAGGGGACGCCGGACGGGCTGGCGCGGGCGGAGGTCGTGGGCCACGCACTGCTCGACGTGCAGGCGCATGATCCCGACCATGACGGCCGGATCCGGGAAGCGTACGCACCCACGCCGTTGGCGGGCCCGCACGGGGTGAGGATCACGGACCGCACCAGCGATGTGGGCAACATGGCCTGGGTCGGTCAGTCCCTGATCGAGCTCTACGTCGACACCGGGGCGCCGTCGTATCTGGCCGGTGCCGTGGCCATCGGGACGTGGGTCCAATCGCACGCCTACGACAAGCGCGGGTCCGGTGGCTACACGGGCGGGGACACGGCGGGGGGCGAGCCCATCAAGTGGAAATCGACGGAGCACAACATCGATCTCGCCGTCATGTTCACGAGCCTCGCCACCGAGACGGGCGACCCCGTCTGGTCGACCCGGGCGGCTTGGGCCCGGGCCTTCGTCGAGTCGATGTGGGACCCGTCGGCGGGGACGTTCTACGTGGGGACGACGGACAACGGTGTCACGCCGAACGACAGCGAGCACCCCGAGGATGTCGACAGTTGGTCGTACCTGGCCTTCCAGGACCCGGCCTACTCGGCGTCGATCGACTGGGACGTGACGAATCTGGCCGTGACGGCCGGAGGGTTCAGCGGGGTCAGCTTCTGCAGCGGGGACCGCAGCGGTGTCTGGTTCGAGGGGACGTCACACCTGGCCGACGCCCTCGAGATGAGCGACGGCCCCGGTGACGCCGCCCGGGCCGGTCAGTACCTGTCCGATGTCGCCGAGGCCCAGGCCGACGGTCCGGACAGCGACGGCATGGGCATCATGGCCGCGTCGAAGGACCGGCTGAGCGATTGTGACGGCGACTACTACTACGCATCTCTGCACACCGGTGCCACCGCCTGGTACATCCTGGCCGCACAGCGGGTGAACCCCCTGTCGCTGTTCGCGTCGGCCTGATCGGGCGTGACCAGGGGGCGTCCCCGACCCCGCGGCTCGAGAGGGTGCACCACGGCCTATCGTGATGAGCCATGGGGTGCCTCGTCGCCGTGTTCCTCTTGCTGGCCCTGATCTTCGCCGGGTTCGGTTTCGCGGTCCACCTTCTGTGGATCATCGCCGCCGTCTTCTTCGTGTTCTGGCTGGCCGGCTTCGCCTTCGGACGGGGTCACCGCCGTGGTGCGCGGCGACGCTAGCGACGACGCCGTCGCCAGGCGCGACGGCGGGACCCGCCTTTCGGATCAGGCCCGGTCGAGCTGATCCCGCAGAGCGGCCCACCGACGCCCGAGAGCGGGCAAGGCGAGGGCGCCGGCGGTGGCGTCGGCTTCATCGGTGAGCTGAGCGGCCCAGGCTGTCTCGCCGCGTTCCAGCCACGTCTGGGCCCAGTCGAGTTGGCAACGGGCGATCCAGACGGGACTGATGAGGGCGCGGCTGAAGGCGATGGCTTCCGCGAAATGGCGATCGGCGTCGGCCGACCGACCGAGCAGAACCTCCAAGTTGGCCAGCAATCGTGACGCTGGTCCGCAGCCGACGCCGCCCGAGGTCATCTGTATGCCGTCATGGGGTCGGAGGATCTCGCACAGGTCGGCGGCAGCACGCCGATCACCGATGTAGGCGGCGACCTCGGACCACAGGGCCACCGCCAGGGGCCATTCGATATCGTCGGGGATGTCACCGAAGCCGGCGTGACTGGCCCTGTGAAGCAGGATGGCGGCATCGTCGCGATGGTCGCTCTCGACGAGCGCAAAGGCCACCACCGCCGCCGCCGCCGCCGAGGGTGGTCGGGATGCGACGTCGGCCGTCAGGGCCGGGATGAGCTCCGGAAGCCGCTCCTGTTCGCGCCGAAGAGCGAATTGGGAGATGGCTCCTTCCTTGTCGGTCTGGGCCGTTCCCGTCATTCTTCGCATGTCGGACGCCTCGGTGGACAGCGTCTCGGCGTCGGCCAGGCGACCTTCGATGACGGCGAGCATGTGGCCGAGCACGAGGTGGGAACGCTGTGCGATCTGGTTCTGGCCGCCGGCTGATGTCGCGGAGAGGGCCGTCACCTGAGCCCGGAGCTGTTCTCCGTCCCCCGCCATGAACGTGCAAAAGGCAGCGTTGGCCTGCGTGGTGGCCACCCAGAGCGGGTCACCCAACGTCAGGGCGGCGTCGAGCGCCTGGCCGAAGAGCGGGCGGTCGAGCATGAACTGTCGCGCCGACCAGGTCGATCGCGGGCGGGCCACGAACTCGGCGGCCGACAGCTCGATGAGGGCCTTGTGGTCGCCCGACAGGCGGGCCTGCTCCCGTGCCTCGTCGAGGATCGGGACGCGGCGCGTCGAGGCACCGAGGAAGATCGATTCGACGGCGAGGGCGCTGAGCAGACGCGCCCGACGGGCTGGGGCCCCGCCGGGCAACCCGAGCGAGTAGTCCAGAAGCTCGATCTTCTCGGGATCGCTCTGCTGCTCCTCGTCGAAGGACGTCCGCACGTTGACAAGGAGCGCCTCGATCATCGCTTCGTCGAGGTCCGCCTTCCGAGCCAGGACGATCGCCTCCCGCAGATGTGCCCCGGCGTCTCCGACCCCGGAGACCAGTTCGGCCCTGGCCAGGAGGGTGAGGAGGTCGACGTCGTCCCGGGCCGTGTCGGCCTCTTTGTCGGAGGGGTTCGACCGGAGGCGACGACGGACTCCCCGGATCGGAGTGCCGTCCGAAGCGGCGGCGACACCGTCGGCCGGGCCCACCTGGGCCGAGATCGTGGCGGCGAGCTCGGGTCCGTCGACGGACACGAGGACCCCGTCGGCGAATTCGACCCCGCACCGGTAGACGGTGGCCCCTGATTCGACGTAATAGGCGTGGCCGGCGTCGTGGGTGTGCTCGAGGATCATGCAGTCGTAGCGCCGTGCCAGACGAGCCAGCTCGTCGAACGTCTCCACGTCGACCACGAGGGGGGCCTTGATGGCCGGACTGGCCGTCACGGCGACGAGGTCGGGTCGAAAGGCGGCGTGGATGCGACCGGTCTCGTCCATGCGCCGGCGGCGCATCCACCAGGCGACAGCGCCGAAGGCGGCGAGGATCGAGAGGATCAGGCCGACAAGGGCCAGACGCCTGGCCTCCGACACGGCGACGGGACGTCCGAGGATCGTCATCTGCGCCGGCACCCGCGTCGGGCGTTCGACCGACCCGGGGCTATCCGGGGTGAGGGCGTGGTCACCGGCGACGCTGCCGCCCTGCACCACGTCGATCTCCTGTTCGTTCACCGGGAAGGTGAGAGACGGGTCGAACGTGTCGGCGACGGGCGCGCCGTCGAGCGTCCCATGGATGTGCACGGTCGGCGTCACCACGATATTCGGGTTCCCGAGAGGGATCCCCGTCTCGGTGCCGAAAGCCTTTTCCAACACGGCGATCTGGGTCAGGTCGAGCGGGATGTCGACGGTGGCCGTCGAACCGGAGAACGCGACGGGAGCCACGGTGCCCAGCGGTCCGCTCCATCCGTCGGGACCCTCGACGACGGCCGTGGCTCCTATGGTGCCCGACACGGCCACCGGGGCCTTCGACGCACCACGCGTGGTGACGTTCAGCGCATAGCGGGCCGTCACATCGAGGGAGTGGACGAGGTGGAGGAACACGGGGTCGCCCGTCGTCACCACTCCCGTCGGGTAGGTAATGCCGGCGGGGGCGAGGGCGGCGTAGGAGAAATCGACGTGCTGGTCGAAGGTAACGGAACTCTGGCTTCCTCGGGTGGTTGGCCGCGTCCACGTCACCGCCGTCAGAGCACCGAACACGACGACCAGGGCCAGGCCCACGGCGATGGGCCACCATCCCACCCGGACGGTCTCGCGCCCCACCCGGTCGGTCTCGCGCCCCACCCGGTCGGTGCCCGTCACCGTCTGCCCGGTTCCCAGGGTGGCCGGAGCGGAACCCGGATCGACGGAGCCGGGAAGGGTGGCCCGTCCCGGGCGCCGGCGCCGGCGCGCCGTCTGGCCGATGCCGAGGGCGACCAGGAAGAAGGCGAGAAGGCCGAGGACGATCGGAGACCGCACCCAGCCGAGGACGGTGCCGCCGTCGGGGACGTGGAGCCACAGGCGTCCCTTGACGGCCGAGGGGGGCAGCGCCTGGGGATCCTTGAACGAGTTGTTGTCCCCTTTGAAGGTGAACAACCCGTTGTGCTCGGCCACGATCCGGTGGAGCACGGTGATGTCCAGTAACGGGCTGTGGTACCCGACGATCTCGCCGACGTGGTAACTGGCGCTGGGCACGATGACGGCGAGGTCGCCGGTGTGGAACCTCGGCTCCATACTCACCCCGTGCGTGGTGACCAGCGCCACCTCGCCGGTGGCCATCGCCACGATGGCGGCGAGGCCGATCACGACGACGAGGGCGGCGCAGATGCTTCGCAGCCGTCGCCCCCTCATCGTCCCACCTCCCGAGGTGGGGTGGTGCGGGCCGTCAGGCCCACACCACCCCGGTTCGGATACTTCTCCTAGTTAACTTGTCTGGGCAACCACGATGTCGGTGGCCTGGATGCCGAGGACCAGGGAACCACCCACAGGGGTGTAATCCGCGATCTGCTGCGCGATGCCGCCCGTGGCACCGGAGTTGTTGCAGGTCCACGTGGTCGCTCCGCCATCAGCGGGGCTGCTGGTGTCGGCGGCCGCCGTGCAGTACGTGGTGGCCGTGAGGGTGGCGCCAGCATCGTCGAGTGTGAATCCTACCGAAGCGTCGTAGCGCGTGGTGGTGTCCTGCACCGTCGTGAACGTGACCGTGTCGATCTGGGACCCGGTGGCACTGTCCTCGTAGGTGTAGTTGATGTTGTCCACGGTGGCGCCGGTGGTGTTCACGGTCCCGTAGCCGATCCGGTTCACGTTGGCCTGTGAGCTGAACAGTAGGCTCTGGGTGAATGCCGCCGAGCCAGCGAGCACAAGTGCCCCGACCCCGATAGCGGCGATAAGCGTCCTCTTGTTACGTCGCACGACTACTCCTCTCGTCCGTGAGATGGCCCGGTGGGCCTGGTGCGGCGGAACCCCCCCACACCCTTCTTCTATGCGCACTTCCTTGCGCGCAAGGTCTCCAATCGGCAGGTGGGGCGGAAAGCTGAAGTGCTCTGATCGACGCCCCGTTCGAAGCCCCGCCCACACGCCTCGAGAAGCGGCCTCTCCTTCGACGATCGCCGCGGCGCCGGGATCGGAGAGGGACAAATTTTGCACAACGATCGGTTGTCCTCTGCACCTATTGGCGACGGTCACGATCGGTCACGACGTTCACCCCGCAATTGGTTGTCCCGTCACATGCCGTGCGGCGACACTGGTGACCTCCGGTCACAGCCGACGAAAGGGGCATCCATGTTGCGCAAGGTGATTCTCTCGGCCGGCGTGGTGGCACTCTGCGCCGGGCTCCTGGTCGTGGTGTCGGCGGTACCGGCCAGCGCCGCGCCTCCGGCGACTGGCACGGTCCTCTGCGGTGTGACCATCGGGGGCGGCGGCGCCGTTCACCCCGGCTTGACGACGGCGGGTAGTGCCGGGGGCGTCAAGATCTCGTTCTCGGCGAAGCTCTCGACGGGAAACTGCAGCAGCCACGTGACCTCGCCGAGCGGCGTCGTGGTCACCGGCGGCCATCTCACCGGCAGCGGTTCCTACGGCACCAATGTCGGCAGCTCGTGCGCCAATTTCGACGGTCCGGACACGGTGGGCAAGATCACGGTGGTCATCCACTGGACGACCACCGGCGGGTCGATCGCCAATACCAAGGTCACCTACAAGCTCAACCTCGGCACGACGTCCGGTTTCCCTACCGACACGATCGATCTGGTGGCACCGTCGGGAACGGCTCACAAGAGTGCGGCGTCCTCGTTCTTCACGCTCCCGACGGTGGGTCCGAACGAGACCAAGTTGGTTACCAACCTGCCCGCTCCCGGCTCACCGGGGTGCACGGCCGTTCCCTTCGTCAACTTCCAGATCACGGGTGGTGACGTCGACATGTGAGGACGGCGTCGACCCGGGGTGGGGAACGGGGGCAGCGGGTTCGGCTTCTTGACCTGGGAATACGCCCGACGGACTGATTGTCTTACGTTGTCTCGCGATTCCAAATGGGGGCTTCCAACGGATCGATCGGCAAAGGTCCGCGGCGTTGTTCACTCTGACGGCCGCTAGGCGGTCGATCGTCCTGACCCGGAACGGGCATTGGGATCGTCCAAGAGAAGCGTGCGTGTGCTTGCGACGCGAAGGAAAGGGGTTGTTCAGACGCAGCCCGTAGACAGGCCGAGAGAATCGAAATAACGTTCCGCTCGCCGTGGATCATTGGGTGGGATCTTGACACGGCCGGCGGGGGTGGGATATGGCGATTTCGGATGGAAGGCCCCGTGCCTTTCCGATGAGATGGGGCATCGCATGTCTGGTCGCATCGGTGGGCCTCGTCGTCGGGGGCTTCTTGGCGTTCGCCCTCGGTGCCCCCAGACATATCGATCTCGTTTCACTCCAATGGGCCGGGTCCGCGACCACAGCCAGCGGCGTGGTGGGCGACCGAGCAGGCGCGTTCCGGACCGGCCTCTACTGGGACTTTCCCCTCATCGTGGGCTTCACAGGCGGCCTCCTCCTTGCCTGCTACTTGGGACGGAAGGTCTTCTGGACTGCGGGACTCCTCCGGTGGGCGCTCATCGGCTACTTCGCCGCGGGCTTGGCGGGGTTGACCAACGTCATGCAGGACGCGCTGCTCCTCAGCGCCCTCAGGTCGAATCCCCTCCAGGGCACGTGGATCTTCCGGATCGCGGCGGCTGCCTCATTCGTCAAATTCTCGTCCCTGCTGGTGGCCGCGTCGATCGGACTGCTCGCGCTGGGGGCTGGCTTCTCGCGGCTGGTGACGCACAAGAGGTTCGTTGAGCGATGGAGCAAGGCGGAGAACAGATCTGCCCACGCGACGCCCCGGATCATCCCGCCACCACCGATCGAGTCGGACAGGACCGAGTCGGTCAGAACCCGACGGGACGGACGAACTGAGAAGCCCGCGTCAGAGGACTGGGGCGTGTCGCGGATGCTCGACCTGGATGCCTCGATCCAACGCCAGTGGTGGTGCGAGCAGAACCGGAGCGCCTCCCCCGTGCACTTCACCCAGGACAGCCAGTCGCCGAGCAGCGCGGCCGGAGGGTCGGCGATCTGCCTCTCCGGGGGCGGTATCCGATCGGCCTCCGTCGCCCTGGGCGCCTTGCAGTCCATGCGGTCCGCTCCGGGCGGCCTGGGGGACGTGGCCGACATCGTGTCGGTGTCGGGGGGCGGCTACACCAACGGAGGCGTGCAGCTCGCCCTGACGGGCAAGGGCGGCCGGCCCGAGGGGCCGGGCGGGGCCCACCCGGATGACGTCTTCGCACCGGGCTCCGTCGAGGAGGATCACCTCCGCCGGCACAGCAGCTACCTTTCCGACGGGCTCGGCCAGTGGCTGGTGGCCCTGGGCGTGCTCCTTCGCAACCTGCTGGCCTCGCTCCTGGTCATCGGGCTCACCGTCGCCACGGTGGGGCTGGCAATCGGCTCTTTCTACCGCCATGTCCCGATCGTCCACCGCGGCCTGCAGACCCTCCGCACCCGGATGCTGGCCGGCGCCGGTACCCACGCACCGGGCTACCCCTCGGTGCCGTGGGGCGTCACTCTGGGCATCGCCGCGCTGCTCGGACTCGCACTGCTCCTCTATGTGGCCGAACTGGTGTGGTGGTCGCTGAAGGGATCGCGGCCGGCGGCGATGGCGCGGGTGACGGCGGGCGGGGCAATCGCGGCCCTGCTCCTGGTGGTGGTGGGCCTTGTCATCCCCGCCATGGTGTGGGTCAGCTCGTGGGTCACCTGGCACATCGGGATCTCGTCGACGCCCATGGTGGCTGCGGGCAGCGTCTCGGCGACCCTGTCCTACATCGCTGTGCTGGCGGCGGCCCTGTGGCGCAAGAAGCAGGTGGCCACCACTGCCATGGCGGACGTAAAGAAGGGCGAGCAGGCCGTGAGCAGCGTCCTTCCCAACAGCATGGTGCAGAGGATCCTCATCTGGATCGCCCTCCTCGCCCTGTTGGTAATGGCGCTCATGGTGGCCAGCTGGGTCGCCACCAGCGGGCTCGACGACTCGTGGTGGGCGTTTCTGGTGGTCGGGCCGCTGGTGTTCCTGGCCGTCTTCCTGGATCAGACCTCCATGAGCCTCCACCCCTTCTACCGGCGCCGGCTGGCCAGCGCCTTCGCCGTGCGGCGGCGGATGGTGGACCCGTCCGCCGGCTGGCAGCCCGACCCGAACGGGGTCGCGGTAGCCGTCCCCTACTCCTACGACGAGGTCACCGACCTCAGCACCTACGGCGGCGAGCGGCCTGGATGGCCCCGGGTCACCTTCGCGGCGTCCGCCAACCTGTCTGGGCAGGCGCGGACCCCGCCGGGACGCCGGTCGGTCTCCTACGCTCTCGGCGCTGACTACGTGGGCGGGCCTCAGGTGGGCTGGATCCGCACCGACTTCCTTCAGCAGCTGGTCAGCAGCGTCATCGGCAAGGACCTCACCGTGGAGGCGGCCATGGCCATCTCCGGGGCGGCCCTGGCGTCGGCCATGGGCGCGCAGACCCGGTACTACGAGGTGTTCCTGGCGTTGACCAACGTCCGGCTGGGTGCCTGGCTGCCCAACCCGCGCTTCGTGGCCCTCAAGGAGGCCAACCTGGACGACTGGACCGTGCCCGGCCTGCCGAGGATCAGGGGTCTCGCTTACTTCGCCAGGGAGGTTTTCGGCATCCATTCCGACCACAGCCGCCTGCTCCTTTGCACCGACGGCGGCCACTACGACAACCTCGGTCTGGTCGAGACGCTGCGGCGTCGCTACGAGCTGGTTTACTGCTTCGACGCCAGCGGCGCGACGGAGCCCATGGCGGACACCCTGGCGGGCGCGCTGATGCTGGCCCGCGAGGAGCTCGGCGTAGAGATCGAGCTCGACGATCCGGAGGACCTGGTTCCCGGTAGCGGGAACCCGTTCGATCCCCCCGGACCTTTTTCGAAACTCAACTCCCGGCTCGCGAAGTCAGCGGTCATCAGCGGGACGATCCACTACCCCCCAACGGGGAACCAGGAGGCAATGGAGGGTCGCCTGATCTTCGCCCAAGCGGACCTCACACACGGCCTTCCGTACGACATCCTCGAGTACACCCAGGACGACCCCGGGTTCCCGAACGACGGGACCGCGGACCAGTGGTTCGACTGCGACCGCTTCGACGCCTACAAAGCACTCGGGACGTATCTCGGTGGGCGGGCGGTGGACAAGAAGAGGGCGCTGGATGAGACGGCTAGCGGCGGGGGGACCTCCGGCGCCACGGCCCCAGGTGGGGGAAGCGTCCCTGTCGTGCCGACCCGGATGTACCTGGTGGAATTCACATAGTGAGTGTGTCGCCCCGGGCTAGACGAGTGCACGGCCTTTACGGAGATCCGCCGGCAGCGTCCCTGTGGCCCGCCCGAGATCGAGACGACGCTACCGAGAGGATCTGGGCTGTGCCTCGGGCACCATCGAGAGGGGCGTCGGGTTTGAAAGTGGTGCATCTGCTGGTCGACGAGAGTTGCCAAAAACAGGCCTCTTACCAGGTACAACGTTGTGATGGCGACAACAGCGGAGGAGGTGGGATTCGAACCCACGGTGGCCTTGCGACCACAACGGTTTTCGAGACCGTCCGATTCGTCCG
>Ga0209415_10000681_pt1 | contig 63522 bp, 56 predicted proteins | sample PeaSoiSIISIP2007_FD_187696 | JGI IMG/M metagenome (GOLD analysis project Ga0209415, IMG submission 187696) | Peat soil microbial communities from Weissenstadt, Germany - SII-SIP-2007 (SPAdes) (version 2) | ecosystem: Environmental > Terrestrial > Soil > Wetlands > Peat | place: Germany...
CGCTCGAGGGCCTCGGTCGTCACCGCCTCGCCGGCGAGCCCGAGCGCTCCCGCGCCCCGGCCGAGGAAGCGACCGGGCACCTCGGCCTCGCGGTAGTAGTCCTCGCGCCCGTCGGCCACCTCCGAGGCGTAGTAGCTCCACGAGGAGGGCGCGATCTTCACGAGGCTCATCACGGGAGGAGAACCTCCCGACCCAAGGGGCGCACCATGGGTGCAGACGTGTCGAACACAGAGCACTTATGCCAGTAGATGATTGGGAAGTAAAGGGATATCTGCGAAGCGGTGCGTGGCGGTAAGTAGTGGCACATAGTGGCAAGAGCCGTCGATCGGGGAGCGACGTCTGGCGAGCCGGGTTCGAGGCAGCGACGGCTAGGTCATGGGAGGCGAAGCGCGCGAGGTTCGAACGCTCGATGGCAGCGCCGGGTGACTCAGTGAGGATGCGACTGTCCCTCCCGACTGTCGCGGGCCGGGGTCAAGGGCGCGAAGCGGCCGTGGCGGACCCTTGAGGTCGGCCTGCCGAGCCCGTCGCCGCCATCCTCCTTCAGGACCTGGCCGGGGCCAGGTCCTGGTTGCCCAGGGCGATCCCGCGCCGGGCCAGCCGCCTGGCGCATCCGACGATCGCCGCGTCCCGGTCATGGCGGATCGCGATATCCACAGGAGATTCTCGCCAACTGCCCGACTCGCGCCCCATTACTCCACCGAGCAGGCACTGAATGAGGAGCGTGGGCAGTGACGGACAAGACAGGACAGCTGCGGTTTCCCCAGCTCGTCGACATCGAGACGCTGGCGCCGCTCCTCGGCGTCGGCGAGCGGCACATCCGGCGCCTCGTCGCCGAACGAAGGATCCCCTACGTGAAATGGGGCCATCTCGTCCGGCCTTGTCGACGATTTGGGCTGAGTAGGTCCAGGCGTTCGGAATGTTCGGGGGGTTGGGCATCAGGTTGGCCGGGCCCGAATTTGCGCTGCCATAGCCCGTGGACGCGAGGTTGAGCGCGAGGTCTCGAAGCATCGGGGCACACCTCCAGTTCATAGGGCGTAATCCACTCATGGAGGCTGTCCAGTCGCCTCTTGACAGATGGTTCGAGAGTCGTTTGCTCACCTCCACTCCGAAGCCATTGGTCAGAGCCCGCCGCCCCGCCAGGACTCTCGTTGGGCATCAGTAGGCTCTCGACCGGCTCGAAGAGGTGCACCCCATGACGGTCAATAGCGCCCTGGCCCGCCTCGGTCGTCGCCAGAGCCCAAGGCGAGCCTCCCGTCGGGCTGTCTGGCGCGGACGGGCGCTGATCGAGAGCCAATGGAGCGCCTGCGCGCGTTCACGGCGCGATCGGAGACGGACGCTGAGTTCTCGGGCTTGAATCGGCAGGCGAGCGCGCCGTTAGTCGGCGTGAGCATTGCACTCGAGCAGCAGCCCGCTGTGCACCGTGGCAGATCGGCGGCGTCGATGCAGCACAAGAGCGCTCCCCAAGACGACGAGGCCGTCTCGGCCGACGCAGTGATGGGAATCGCCAAGACGTCCTCCGGCAGCGAACTCGGATCCGCAGAGGCGCAGCCTCCAGACGCCAGTCGCTCGCTGCCGTCTGTCCGCGCGAGGCGCCGCGTTGCCTCTCAGGTGGGAACGGGCCGAACTAGTCGGGGCCGCTGGCGGACAGCCGTCTCCTTGGCGACACCACACCGGCGCGAGCACAGGTCTCGCGCGGCGTCGCCCGACATCGGGAGAACAGACGACAGCGTCAGCAGCGTGAAGCGGAAACGGCGCCTCTGGGCAGTCGCGGCAGCCGTGCTGATCTGTGCCGGCACGGCCGGCTCGGTGCTCGCTGCGAACGAGGTCGCGCGTAATGGCAGCGAGGAAGTGCACCGGGATTTCACGAAGTCCTCGGTCGAGATTGCGTCGACCCTGCAGCTCGCGATCCAGCACGAAGAGGACCTCATCGTGAGCGCACAGGCTTTCGTCGTCGGCAACCCGCAGGCCACCAACGCCGAATTCGCCCGATGGTCGAGCTCCGTGCGGGCGATGCAGCGCTATCCCGAGCTCTTGGGGTGGGGCGAAACGGTGATCGTCCCTGCGTCGCAGCTCGCGGCGTTCGCGGCGCAGGCCCGGGTCGATCCCGCCGGCCCGCTGGCGCCTGGCGGCTCCTTGCAGGTCATCCCCTCGGGCAACCGCCCCTACTACTGTCTTGACCGTCTCGGGCAAACGCGACTCGGGGCTGCTCCCGCGCCTGCAGGCATGGACTTCTGTGTCGGGGACGTCGGCTCCGCGAACCTGCGCGCTCGAGACACCGGCCAAGGCTCCTATGTGCCGCTCAAGGTCGGGACGACGATGTCGTTGGCCGTGAACACCCCGATCTATCGAGGTGGGTCCGTTCCCGCGACGATCGGGGCACGGCGAGCGGCGTTCATCGGGTGGATCGGCATGGGGATCGTGCCGAAGATCATCTTGGACCGGGCGCTTCAGGGTCATCCGAACATGGCCGTGGCGTTGCGCTACCACGCGAGCTCCTCCGAGGTCGTGTTCTGGAGCGGCTCGGTTCCCTTCGGTGCCGCCACCTCGACGCTCGACCTCCACAACGGCTGGAGCGTTGAGACCTTCGGGGCCGTGACTGGGACCGGGATCCTCGGCAACGCGAATACCCTTACGCTCCTGTTTGTCCTCATCGCGCTGAGCGTGCTGCTCGGGGTGCTGATCTACGTGCTCGGTACGGGCCGTTCGCGTGCGGTCGAGCTGGTTCGCAAGCGGACCGACGAGCTGCGCCACCAGGCCCTCCATGACGCGCTCACGGGGCTTCCCAATCGCGCGCTGATCTTGGACCGCATCGACCAGATGCTGGCGCGTGCCCGGCGCAACCGGCTAGCTGCCGCGGTGCTCTTCATCGACCTCGACGATTTCAAGGACATCAACGACACCTTGGGCCACAATGCCGGCGACGATCTGCTCGTCGCGGTAGGCAGCAGGCTCGCTAGCGCGGTGCGTGCTGGCGACACCGTCGGGCGTCTCGGTGGCGACGAGTTCGTCGTGCTCGCTGAGGGTACTTCGCTCTCGGCCGGTGTCGAGGTCGTGGCCGAGAAGATCCTGGCGGTGCTGTCGACGCCCTTCCAGCTAGCCGGCAACGAACTCCCCCTGAATGTGACCGCGAGCGTCGGCATTGCTGCAGGCGACCGTGCGACGCCCGAAGAGCTGCTCCGTGACGCCGACATCGCGCTCTACCAGGCAAAGGCCGCCGGAAAGGCCCGCGCCGTGGTCTTCGCCCCGGCGATGCACACGGCCGTCGAGCACCGGCGTCTCCTCGAGGTGGACCTCCACGGCGCGCTCGACGCCAAGCAGTTCTTCCTCCTCTACCAGCCGACCATCGACCTACGGACCAACGCGTTCACCGGCGTTGAGGCGCTCCTGCGCTGGAACCACCCTGACCGCGGCGTCGTCTTGCCGGAAGACTTCATCCATGAGCTCGAGGCGAGCGGCCTCATCGTCGCGGTCGGAGGCTGGGTGCTGGAGGAGGCCTGCCGGCAGGGGGCCGCATGGCGCGCCCAGGGCTACCGCTTCTCCATCTCGGTCAACGTCTCCGCCAGGCAGCTCGAGCGCGACCGGATCGTCGACGATGTCAGCGGTGCCCTCGCTGCGAGCGGCTTCGACCCCGGCCAGCTGATCTTGGAGCTCACCGAGACAACCCTGATGAACGACGTCGACGCGACGATCGCCCGGCTCGGGCTGCTGAAGGCGCTCGGCGTGCGACTCGCGGTCGACGACTTCGGGACCGGGTACTCGTCGCTCGCCTACCTCCGGCGGTTCCCGATCGATGTGCTCAAGATCGACCGGTCGTTCGTGTCAGGCTTGGCCGATTCGAACGAGTCTGCTGCGCTCGTCCACACGCTCGTCCAGCTCGGCAAGGTGCTCGGGCTCGAGACCATCGCCGAAGGCATCGAGGACGACGATCAACGAGAGCGCCTTCAGGCCGAGCAGGTCGACACTGGACAGGGGTTCTTGTTTGCGCGGCCTCTCGACGTTGAGGCCGTCGGCCAGTTCCTGAAGAGGTTCTGCCGTGTCGCCAATACGGCAGGGCGCGCACAGGACCGAGTCGTGGACGCGCCGTCGGTGCTGAACTGAGACGGGTAGTCCGTACCGAAGTCCATCGATCGCGACCTTGACTCGAGCGACTTCAGCTCCTGGATCCGTGCGACAACTTGGAGACTCCGTTGCCCTCGCGGCGTGCCCGACAACAGGGGCGGTCGGCTTCGATTTACGCCGTCAGGTCGATATGCCCCACGCCTTGAGGTCGGAGGTTCTCGGTCGACTGGCGGTACGTGATCGCCGGGTCTCTTCCGAGATTCGGCGGTCCGAGGGTGCTGATGCACCGGTCGGCGCGCCGATCCCTCAAGTAGCGGCGCTCGCGCCGTCGTGGGCTGGGGGTGACGGGTCTCGCTTCGCCGTCGACGGCAGCGATGATCCCCGCGAGGAGGTAGGACTTTTCCACCAGGGCGATCGCTTCCGCGTCGGAGTCCGTGCTCTGCGCCTTGGCCATCAGTTTCACCGCCATCTGCATCCTGCAGTGATCCATCACACGCCCCATTCCTGCCCGGAACGGGTGAACAGCTCCAATCGATCAGCAGCTATGCTGCTCATCCCCGCCTCTCAGGTCGGACATCACTCCCACAGTCTCTATCTCATCGACGCTGTCGGGAAGGGTCAAACGGCCCGTTCGCCCTTGGTTCGCCCTCTTGCTATTGACCGGCAGCTCGGGCTTGGCGGACGAGGAGTCGCTCCCTCACGCCGGCTCCACTCGACCTGCTCCCGTGCCCTCGTCGCGACCTCATCCATGGCATCACAGGTCGTTCCCCGCGTAGGAGAGGTTGAAGCTCTTGTTGGCGAGCGGGAAGTCCGGGACGATCGTGTCGGCCAGGGCGACCGAGAGTGCCGGCCAGTTGAGGAACGAGGGATCGACCACCTTGCATCGCGTGAGCGCGCCCGCGATGTCGACCTCGACCCGATGGACGATGCTCCCCCTCCAGCCCTCGACGATGCCGAGCCCTGAGCCGCCTCGACGGGCGACTCGCGGCGCGGCGACGCTGAGAGCCCTCGCGTTCCCTGCGAGGTCGGTGACGAGGGCGAGCGAGACTCGCACCTCGCCGATCCGCACCAAGAAGCGCGCCATGACATCGCCCGCGACCTCGTGGACCGGGCGGAAGCTCTCGCAGAGCTCGGCGAAGGGATGGGCCACACGAGCGTCGAGGTCGAGACCCGAGGCCCGGGCGACGACCCCGAGCGTGCCCGTCCCAGCGGCATCCTCCCGAGCGAGCACGGCGGTTCCGCGGAAGCGGTCCATGACGACGGTGTTCGAAGTGGCGAGCTCGACGAGCTCCTCGAAGCGCTGACCGATCTCGATGAGCTCGGTTCGCGTGGGCAACCGGCGGAGCGAGACGCCTCCCGGACGGATCGCGCCGCGCAGCAACCGGTGCCCAGTCACGTCGGCGTTGAGGCGCAGCAGCAGCTCCCGGAGCGTCAGAGCCCGGGCCTGGGCGAGGCCGAAGCCGACGTCGTTGCAGAGCGCGCCGATGTCGGCGACGTGGTTGTGGACGCGCTCGAGCTCAAGAAGGAGCGCCCGGAGCTTGGCCGCTTCCTCGTGAAGCTCGATCCCACAGGCCTCCTCGACGGCCAGGCAGTAGGCGAGGCTGTGGCCGATCGCGCTGTCTCCCGAGATGCGCTCGGCGAGCGGGACGGCCGCCTCAACGTCGCGTCCCTCGAAGAGCCGCTCGACGCCCCGGTGCACGAACCACAACCGCGCCTTCATCTTGAGGATCGTCTCGCCGACGACCGAGAATCGGAAGTGCCCGGGCTCGATGAGGCCGGCGTGGACCGGACCGACGGGGATCTCGTAGACGCCTGGGCCTTCAACCTCGACGAAGGGGAACGGACCCGCGTCGGTGCGCATCGGTGGCGGCTCACCGGCGTCGTGAAGCATCGGGCGCCACCCCTCGGGCCAGTGCTGGTGGAGGACGAGCGGCCGAAGGAAGGGGTGACCGATCGGCACGATCCCGAACAGGTCGTGGATCTCGCGTTCGAAGCGGCTGGCTGGGAACGACAACCGGCCGAGGGAGGGCACCGCAGGATTCGAGGGATCCAGTCGCACCTGCAGCTCGACCCGCCGATCCGGCGAGCCGGCGAGGAAGACGTAGACAACGCGGAGCTCGTGGCGGTCGTCGTGGGCGACGACTGAGGCGAGGCGGAAGGACGAGGCGAGAAGGCTCGCCGACGCTTCGACGAGCTCGTCGGCGGCGATCAAGGAGCTCTCGCGGATACCCACGGCCCCCCCGGGATCCGCCTGACGTGTCAACCGACGCCCCCGGTCATCTGGTGCCCGGCTCATCCGATGCCCCGACTCACCCGGCGACGACATGCGCCGCGGCGTGCAGCAGCGACTGGAGGGGCCATGCGACGACGCCGAAGAAGGCACAGGCGACGAGACCGGTGATCAGCGGCACGGTGACGATACGCGGGGTCGCGGCGACCGGCGCCGACTGGGCAGCGTCGCCGAGGAGCAGGTGGCGGCCGTGCGCCGTCACCGTGGCGAAGATCACGGCCATGCACACGAGTGAGATCGCCGCGACCCAGCCGAGACCGACGGCGATCTCGGCGCGGATCATGTTCAGCTCGCTGACGAAGAGGCTGAACGGCGGGAGACCGAGCAGGGCGACGAGACCGAAGCCGAAGATCCCCCCGAGCACGGGACGGCGGGACAGGAGCGCGGGGACCTTGGCGATCTCGCTCGTCCCCTCCACGAGCAGGATCTCGCCCGACGCGAGGAAGAGCACGGCCTTGGCGAGCCCGTGGCCCAGGATGTGCAGCAGCACCGCCGCGATCGCGAGCGTGCTCCCCGCCGCGGCGCCGAGCGCGATGAGGCCCATGTGCTCGATGCTGTGGTAAGCGAGCATGCGCTTGTAATCCTTCTGCGTCACCAAGAGCGAGGCGGCGAGGAGAAGGGAGCCGAGGCCGACCACGACCAGCAGCGTCCGCGTGTAGCCGGGACCGAGTGCCCCGTCGGCGATGGCCTTGAAGCGCAACAACGCGTAGAAGGCGACGGTGAGCAGCACCCCCGACATCAGCGCGGAGACAGGAGCCGGTGCCTGGCTGTGCGCGTCGGGGAGCCAGCTGTGCATCGGGGCGAGACCGACCTTGGTCCCGTAGCCGAGGACGAGGAGCGCCATCGCGAGGCGCATCACCCCCGGGTCCAGGTGGCGCGAGACCACGATGAGCGAGGTCCAGTCGAGCACCCCCGCCCCGTGCCCGGCTCCGGGATGTGCGCCGACGTGCAGCGCCGCGTAGTAGACGAGCACCGTGCCGAAGAACGCGAGCGCGATCCCGATTGAGCAGATGACGACGTACTTCCACGACGCCTCGAGCGCCCCGTTCGTTCGCCGGTGACCGACGAGGAAGGTCGTCGCGATCGTCGTCGCTTCGACGGCCACCCACATCACCCCGAGATTCGCGGCGAGCACGGCGCCGAGCATGCAGGTCACGAAGATCTGGACGAGGACTGCATAGAGCGAGGCGTGACGGGCGCTCGAGTGGCCCCGCTCGATCTCCGTGCCGAGGTACCGGACCGCCTGGCCAGCCGCGAGGAGGGCGATAGTGCCGATCACGACGACCATGAAGGAGCTGAGCGCGTCGGCCCGAAGCCCCCCGGCGAGAGCGCCGAGCGGACGGCGGTTCGCCGTGTCGGCGCATAGCGCGATGCCGAGCGCGAGCACGGCGGCGTTGGCGAGCGTCGTCATCCAGCCCACCCACCGTCTCCACGGCACGAGGGCGGCCGTCGCCCCGGCGGCGAGCGGCACGGCGAGCGTGGCGTAGATGAGCATCAGTCGTGGAGCTCGCGGAGCTGGTCGAGGTCGATGGCGCCGAACCGGGCTCGCATCGTCGTCGTGAGCACTCGGAGCACGACGACGACGAGGAGGACGTCGAGCGACGCGCCGAGCTCGACGACGAGCGGCACGCCGGCCGTGAGGAGGAAGCCGACGAGCGCGACCCCGTTGTCCACGAGCAGGAGGCCCACGATTTGTGAGACCGCCTTTCGCCTCGTGGCGAGCAGGAAGAAGCCGACGAGAACCGTCGCGACGCCGATCGGGGCAAGTCGCGAGCCGGCGCTCGGAAAGAGCGTCGTCACCTTCGCGCTGGCGAGGTAGGCGATGACGACGAGCACGGCCGCGGCGACGAGCGAAGCCGGCACGTTGACGAGCGGCGTGGTCTCCCGGCTGCCGGGGTCGCGACGGACGACTTGGCGGAGGAGCCACGGGATGACGAGCCCCTTGGCGACGAGCACGAGCCCCGCAGTTATGGCGAGACCGGCGTCATGGTCGTGGGAGGCGAGCACCCCGGCGACGACGCCGAGCGCGAGTCCCTGGAGGGCGAGGACCGAGACGATCGCCCGCAGGTCGCGCCGCCAGAGCGTCAGCACCGCGCAGACGAGCACCGCGCCCGTTGCCAGGTCGAGCACCTCGACGTAGCCGGGGCCGCTCATCGCGTGACGAGTCCAGCGACGACGGCGAGCACCGCGAGCACGAAGCCTCCCGCGAGCAGCTCGGGGACCCGGAAGAGCCGGAGTTTCGCCGTCGAGACCTCGAGCAGGGCGATGGCGAAGGCGATGGCGGTGGTCTTAGCGCCGAGGACGACGAGACCGATCAACACCGGTATGGCGCCTGTCGTCGTGGCGATGCCCCACGGGAAGAAGAGGTTCGCCACGAGCGCGAACAGCAGGCCGAGCCGCATCGCCTCACCGAGGGTGACGAGCCCCAGCTCGGGTCCGGCGTACTCGAGGATCATCGCCTCGTGGATCATGGTCAGCTCGAGGTGGGTCGAGGGATTGTCGACCGGGATCCTGCCGGTCTCGGCGATGACGACGACGACGAGGGCTACGAGGGCGCATAGGCGTTCGGGGCTCGCCGCCCATGCCGGGTGGGCGAGCGTGGCGGAGACGATCGCGGGCAGGTTCGAGGTCCGAGCCTGGACCGACAGGGCGAGAACCGCGACGAGGAGGGCGGGCTCGGCGAGCGCGCCGATCGTCATTGCCCGACTCGCCCCCATGCCGCCGAACGCGGTGCCCGGGTCGAGACCGGCAAGGGCGAGCGCGACGGACCCCGTGAGGAGGAGGTACACGATGACGAACAGGTCGGCGCTCTGTCGAAGGGCGGGGGAGGTCGTGACGAGGGGGGTGATCGCGACGGCGACCGCCGCGGAGGAGACGAGCACGAACGGAGCTACGGAAAGCACGACGCTTGAATGTTCGGCGTGGACGCACTCTTTCCCCACGAGTTTTCGCAGATCCAACAAGGGCTGGCGGATCGGCGCGCCAGTGCGACCCTCGGCGCGCGCCCGGACCTTGGCCATGAGGCCGACGAGCAGGGGGCCGCCGAGCACGACCGCGACGAGCTGGACGAGCGATGCCGCGACCGATGGCCCGAGCCCGGACGCTCCGATGGCGGTGATCACGCGAGCACTACGAAGACGACTATGAGCGCCACTAGACCGAAGGCGAGGTAGCGGTGCAGGCTGCCGTTCTGGGCGCGGCGCGCGAACCTGCCCCAGGTCTCGACGAGGCGGATCACCGGGCGGTAGAAGGTGCGCTCGAACGCATCGTCCACGCGGTTGTGGTAGCTGATGGCCTGTTCGAAGTAGCGCGACTCGGCGACGTGGGTGACCTCGAGGTCGTGGTCGGGGCGGAGCACGTCGGCGAAGACCCGCTGCAATGGCTCGGCGAAGGAGGTCGCGGTGTACTCCATCCTCGCCGTCTGCAGCTCGCGCCCGCACCCCCACGCCTCGGCCCGTCGTGCCCCCCGACGAGCGAAGACCCGGGCGCAGCACCAGGCGAGGACGAGCGCGGCGACGAGCGCCGCGAGGAGCAACACCGGCTCGATCGTGCCTTCGACGCTGGCGAGGTCGAGCCCGAGGCCCGCCCGCAGAGGATCCGGTGACGTGACGCCGAGTCCTGTCTCCGCTGCCCGCCGCAGCATCGGCACGACCGTGCCCGGCACGACGCCGAGGAGCAGGCACGGCGCCGCGAGCAACGCCATGCCGGCGAGCATCGAGGGCGCGACCTCACCCGCGTTCGCCGCGGCCGGAGTGCGGGGCTGGCCGAGGAATCCGATGCCGAGCGCCTTCACGAACGCCGCCGCGGTCAGGCCCCCCGTGAGTGCCAGCGCGGCGACGCCGGCGAGCAGCGCGATCGCCGTCGCCGCGTTGTGGTCGGCGAAGCCATGCAGAAGCCCCTGGAGGAGGAGCCACTCGCTCGCGAAGCCGTTGAACGGCGGCAATGCGCTGATGGAGAGCGCCCCGATCCCGAACAGCAGCGCCGTCAGCGGCAGGCGGCGGACGAGCCCGCCCAGCCGGTCGAGGTCGCGAGTGCCGGTCGCCTGCTGGACTGCGCCTGCGCCTAGGAATAGGCAGCCCTTGAACGCGGCGTGGTTCACGAGTTGGAAGAGTGCCGCGAGCATCGACAGCGTCGCGAGGAGGCGGTGGCCCGTGACCTCGAGGGCACCGGCGGCACCGACCCCGATCAGGATGAGGCCGATGTTGTCGACCGTCGAGTAGGCGAGCAGGCGCTTCAGGTCCGAGCTAGCAGCCGCGTGCAGCGCCCCGAAGAGGGCAGAGACGACACCGAGGCCGACGACGACGAGCCACCACCACAGCACGCCCCCGCCGAGGAGCCCGTCGCCGACCCGGACGATGCCGTAGATCCCGAGATTGACCATCGAGGCGGACATGAGCGCCGAGACCGGGCTCGGCGCCTCGGGATGGGCGCGGGGCAACCAGACGTGGAACGGGACGGCACCGGCCTTCGAGGTGAAGCCGACGAGGACGAGCAGGAAGCCGAGCGAGCGCACCGTCGGAGACAGCCTGTCAGCGTGGAGCCTGATGACGGCGAACGTCTGGCCCCCGGCGTGGCTCGCGAGGAGGACGAGACCGAGCAGGATCGCCGCGGCGCCGACGTGGGTCATCGCCCCGTACCACTGCGCCGCGTCGCGGGCCTCGGCGCGGTGGCGATGCTCGACGAGGAGCAGGAGCGTCGAGGTGAGCGCCATGAGCTCCCAGACGACCATGAAGGTCGCGACGCTCGCGGCGGCCGGAACGAGCAGCAGGCTCGTGAGGAAGAGTGGGAGCATCGCCGTCGCGGTCCGGCTCCTCGGACCGCGCTCCGCGTAGCCGACGCCGTAGCAGCTCGCGGCCAGCCCGACGACGGCCGTCGTCGCGATGAACAGCGCAGCGAGAGGGTCGAGCGACAGGCTGACCCCCGTGAACGGCAGGAGCGCGAGCGAGCGGAACGTGCTCGTCTGGCCGGATATGAGGACCCGTCCTGCGGCGACGAAGGCAGCGACGCACGCTCCCGAGCTGCACACGGCGGCGGCGAGCACCCGGACGCGCGCTGACGTGAGGGCGCCAGCGAGCGCTGCCGCAAGACCGAGGCCGAGACCGACTAGGAGGAGCGACACGCTTAACGTCCGGTGAGCCCTCGCAGCGCATCGGTGATCGCCGTGGGGTCAGGTGGGCAGCCGGGTACCTGGACGTCGGGCTGGGCGATCGCTTCGAGGCCGGACGCGATCCCGTAGGCACCGGCAAAGACCCCGCCGTCGATCGCGCAGTCGCCACAGGCGACGACGACCCGAGGTCGTGGCACGGCCTCGAGCGTCTTTCGGAGCGGAACGGCCATGTTCCTCGTTACCACCCCGGTGACGAGGAGCCCGTCGGCATGACGGGGCGAGGCGACGAGTCGTGCCCCGAAGCGAGCCGCGTCGTAGTGAGGGCCGAAGGCGGAGCCGATCTCGAGCTCACAGCCGTTGCACGAGCCAGCGTCGACGTGACGGAGCTGGAGCGAGCCGCGGAGACGAGCGCTGCCTGAGGCGCTCGACGGGCGTGGAAGAGGCTCCGTAGTGGGACGCGCGAACAACGATCGCAGCACGGAGAGGCGTCGCACGATTGACGAAGTTATCATGCGCTAAGGTGATCACCCGATCCGCTTCATTAGACGCGAATCTGCCATGCACCCTTGAGGACTCCGAGGGGCCTCGGTGCCCATCCGACGCGCCTGCTCGAGAGTACCGACGCTCTTGCCGGCTCCGAGGATCCTCGACGTTGCTGGCGCGGTGGCATGGGCTCGAGGGGGGCGGGCAGGCCGGTCACGCGTCACACGCACACACACGGCTTCGGGACGTCGCGCGGCGTCCGGAGCGCTCGGTCCGAGGCTCCGTCCAGAGCAGGCGCCGCCGTCCATCGACGAGAGGAACAGATGACTATGTCCCCGACCGCTCATCGTGGTCTTCGTTCCTGGGTCGATTCGTTCGCTGCGCTCACGAGACCTGACCGTGTCGAATGGTGTGACGGCTCGCCCTCGGAGTACGAGCGGCTCTGCCAGTTGCTCGTCGACAACGAGACGTTCACCCGACTCGCCGACGCGAAGCGCCCGAACAGCTACTGGGCTCGTTCAGACCCTCGCGACGTTGCGCGCGTCGAGTCCCGGACGTTCATCTGCTCGGCCAAGGAGGAGGACGCGGGGCCGACGAACAACTGGGCGGACCCCCATGAGATGCGTGAGACGCTCGCCGGTCTGTTCACCGGGGCGATGCGCGGTCGGACCATGTACGTCGTGCCGTTCTCGATGGGCCCGATCCGCTCGCCCATCGCCCGCCTCGGCGTCCAGCTCACCGATTCGCCGTACGTGGCCCTGAGCATGGCGATCATGACGCGGATGGGGACGGCCGCCCTCGACGCGCTCGGCGAGGACGGCGAGTTCGTGCCGTGCTTGCACTCCGTCGGAGTCCCCCTCGCAGCGGGCGAGGTGGACTCGGCCTGGCCGTGTGACCCGGAGCGCCTCCACATCGTGCACTTCCCCGAGACCCGGGAGATCTGGTCCTTCGGCTCCGGCTACGGCGGAAATGCGCTACTCGGCAAGAAGTGCCTCTCGCTGCGGATCGCGTCGGTGATCGCCCGCGACGAGGGCTGGCTCGCCGAGCACATGCTGATCCTCAAGCTGACCTCTCCTAATGGCGAGTCCCACTACCTCGCCGGAGCATTCCCGTCAGCTTGCGGAAAGACGAATCTCGCGATGCTCGAACCGAGCCTGTCCGGTTGGAAGGTCGAGACGATCGGCGATGACATCTGCTGGATGAAGATCGGCCCTGACGGGCGGCTTCGTGCGATCAATCCCGAGCACGGCTTCTTCGGGGTCGCCCCGGGCACGAGCGAGCAGACGAACCCGAACGCTCTCCGCATGCTCGCGGCGAACACGATCTTCACGAACACGGCGCTCACCGACGACGGCGACGTGTGGTGGGAGGGACTCGGCGACCCACCGGCGCACCTCACGGACTGGCGAGGCCACCACTGGACGCCCCGGTCCGGCGAGCCCGCGGCGCATCCGAACTCCCGCTTCACCTGCGCGGTCGCCGAGGGTCCGGTGATCGCACCGGAGTGGGAGGATCCCGAAGGCGTGCCGATCTCGGCGATCCTCTTCGGCGGCAGGCGCTCATCGGTCGTGCCGCTCGTCCACGAGGCCATCAACTGGTCTCATGGGGTGTTCCTCGGCTCGACGATGGCGTCGGAGACGACCGCCGCGGCGACCGGGGCGGTCGGGAACCTGCGCCGCGACCCGTTCGCCATGCTCCCCTTCTGCGGTTACAACATGGCGGACTACTGGGCGCACTGGCTCACCTTCGCCGATCGCATGGACGCCGAGCAGTTGCCCAAGATCTTCTTCGTCAACTGGTTCCGAAAGGGCCCGGATGGCAAGTTCCTCTGGCCTGGCTTCGGCGAGAACTCCCGGGTCCTCGCCTGGATCTTCGAGCGCTGCGCGGGGCGAGGCGCGGCGACAACCACCCCGATCGGGCGTCTGCCGGCGAAGGGCGCGATCGACACGCGAGGCCTCGACATCACGGACGCGGAGTGGGCCGAGCTGTTCCGTGTCGATGCCGACGAGTGGCGGGACGAGATCCTCGCGATCCGCGCGCACTATGCCACCTTTGCCGATCGGCTTCCCCCGCTCCTCATCGAACAGCTCAACGACCTCGCCGCGCGACTGCGGTTGCAGCGGTGAACAAGCAGCGCGGCGCGCGGACGGTGTCGTTCGGCGACCCTTGCTCCGGAACCGGGCGCCCGTCCGATGGTTGAGCTGATCGGCAAGGATCAACTGTTCGACGAGGCTTTGACCAGGATGCTCGGTCCAGTCGACGCCTTCGTGGCCGACGCGATCGTCGAGATCTGTAACGATGCGCTGGAGGGCGTTCTCGGACCGGTGCTCGTCGCGGTGCTGGTCGACGATCGACACCGTCTCCCCCTTGTCGCGTCGTGGGTGTGGGACCTTGCTAGCGGACTCCACTTCCAGGCCCGGAACGGCCCACGCGAGCCTCCGACGCGCGAGCTGATCGCTCAGCTGGGTGATCGACACCTTGGCGTCGAGGAGCTCCGGCGCTTCGCCGAGACCGTCGACCTCGCTACGGTGCTCACCCTCGACCGCCTCCTCGAACAGGTGTTGGGGCCCGGTGCGTGCGCCCGCGTCCCCAAGGAGAACGAGGTCGCCCTGCCTTGGCTTGCCGGCCTGAAGCTCGGCTACCGCATCCGTCTCGCCCTTGAGCTCTTGCGGCTTTCGCCCTCGCGCTAATCGGTTGCCATCTTGGCGAGCTGGCGCTTTGCGGACCCGCGATGACCATCACGGTGTTGCGCTCCGTTGGGCTGCGCGGGACGGGAGACGCCCGAGCGACAGGTAGCGCGTGCGCCGCCGGATATGAGTGGGTCGGCTGGCGACGGGCGGCCGTCGGCGCTCAAGCGCTCGGGCGCCGGCGGCGGGTGCCGGATCGGTCCGAGAACTCCAAGGTCTTGAGCTCAGCGAGCAGGTGGCCCGACTCGGCGAGCGAGCTCGTGAGGATCGCTTTGGCTACTTCGAGGAGATCGAAGATCCGCGCATCGGTCACCGAGTAGCGGACGGTCGCGCCCTGCTTGCGAGCCTGCAGGATGTTCGCACGTCGCAGGATCCCGAGCTGCTGAGAAAGGTGGGACGCCTCGAGTCCCACCTCGGGAATCAGCTCGCCGACGGACCGCTCCCCGTCGCGGAGAAGCTCAAGTACCCGAATGCGCGCGGGATGCGCAAGGGTCTTGAAGAAGTCTGCCTTCACCTGGTAGATGGGCCGCGTCATCGGACCAGCCCCTGGCGGCTCGTCCGGCCGCGTCCAGAGTGCGGCGCGGCTATAGCCTCAGTGCGCGGCTGCGGGTGACCTGAGAAGCGCATCAAATCGTCATTTTATCAGCCGGCGGCCGGCTCAGAGGCCGAGGGATGCCGGCGAGAGCTGGGGCTCGTGAGTGCGTCACTCCGGGGCGGCCTGAGAAAGGGACTTTCGGCCCTACTCGGCGGCGGAAGGATCGGTAGCTTGCTTCGGATGACATACCGTGGTGTATTGCCTCTCGAGTCGCTGAGCCGCCGGGAGTGCCTGGTCCTGCTTGGGAGCACTCCCGTCGGGCGGATTGGCGTGAACATTCTTGCGCTACCGGTGATCCTGCCGGTGAACTTCGCGCTCTTCGACGACGCGATCCTTGTTCGGACCGTTCCAGGGACGAAACTCGACGCCGCCACCCACGACGCGGTCGTCGCCTTCCAGGCCGATTCCTACGAGCCTGACGGATCGACGGGTTGGAGCGTGCTGGTCGTGGGCACGGCTTCGGAGATCACCGATCCCGTCGAGACCGAGCGGGCTGCTGCGGTCCCCATCGCGGCCTGGGCCGTCGACGATCGCGCCGACCACTTCATTCGCATCGCTGTGACCACGATCACTGGACGCCGATACTTTCGTCTTGACGGTGCTGCATCTAGCGGGCCGTCGAGCGCCGAGGCGTAGCCAACGATGTAGGTCGAGCACTTCGCTCACTGCAACGAACACCGTCCGCATCGCGCTCTCGATCAGCAGGCTCCACAACGCCTGGAAGTGGTGCCGGTTCTGAACCCGATCCGATGTGTCTACGACGAACCGAGATCCTTGGCGGCCTCATTCACGAGCACCAGCTGGTCGCTTGACCTGGCCGCATGGATATTCGGCACCGACAGGTTCTTGAACGCGGCTCGCAGCTTCGTCCTTACCCACGGGCGCTCGCGCTCGGGCAGGTGGGCCTCGACCTCCCGCTCGTTGTGCACCTTATGCAGTTGTCTGCATGGCATGCACCGTACGCGTAGTCGATGTAGACGGCGGTCACCTCGAGTCCGTCGAACCTCGCTTGAATCCGTTCCAGGATTCGCCGTGTCGCTTTGAACCGACAGCTGTTGGCCGACGACCTGGAAGAGGAGTGCGTCGAAGAGGTCCTTTTGCGGAAGCTCTCGGAGCCGCGCACGCGGCTCGAAGTCCGGTCGTTCGTCTATGAGCCGGGCGAGGACAGGATCGGCGCGGCGGAGATGGGCAAGTGCGCGCATGCGTCGACTCCTGGAGGAGGTTGAGCGCCCCGGGGGCCGACCCTCGTCTGCTCAGACCGGCTCTCACTCGTGCCCGCGCCCAATAGCCAAGAATGCCGAAACGGAGGCACGTCCGCTGCCGTCCAGGAGCGCCGGTCACCGAGTGGACCACCGCATCTCCCAGGCCCATCCCAAGAAGTACCGCGGGGCATTTGCACGCAGAAGAGTGCACCGAATGTCGGTCAGTCCCAGTCGGGCTGTCGCGCCAGATCGCCAGATCGGCGGCGGTGTGTGGCGGCTCACTGCCGGGGACCCGCCACGCAGGGTGGCGCGTGCCTGAAGGCAGTCGAAGCGGCGGCGGCCGACCCGGGGGCGCCGTACCGCCGACTGATTGATCTCATCGCGTGCTTCACCGAGCATCCCGCCCGCCCGTGCCCCTACACCTCTCTCGTCGGCTGGGAAGTGAGCCGCAAGTCGAGGGCGGCGCCCTCATTGCGCCACACCCTCCCTCCGGTGCTCAGCGACGGCGGCCCTTGGCGAGGAATGCGCGGAGCTTCGGGAGCGGCCAGGTGTTGATGACCCGATCGGGCGAGACCCATCCTCGCTGCGCAGTGGCCACCCCGTAGCGGATGTTGTCGAAATGCCGCGTCGCATGGGCGTCGGTGTCGATGGCGAAGACCGCCCCGTGGTCCTGGGCGAGGCGCGCCAGCTCGCCGTCGAGGTCGAGGCGATCCGGCCACGAGTTGATCTCGAGCGCCGTGCCAGCCCGAGCGGCCGCATCGAACACGGCCTCCGCGTCGAAGTCGATCGGCGGGCGACGGCCGATGCTCCGAGCCGTGGGGTGCCCGATGATGTTGACCGCCGGGTGCTCGATGGCACGGATCAGGCGGGCCGTCATCTGCTCGCGGCTCATGGAGAACTGGGAGTGGACGGAGGCCACGAGCACGTCGAAGCCCGCCAGGGTCTCTTCGTCCCAGTCGAGCGACCCATCGGGCTGGATGTTCAGCTCCGACCCGTGCAGCAGGGCGAGGCCGGCGTGCGCCTCGAGAGCGCGCAGCTCGGCGCGCTGCGCGAGCGCCTTCTCGGTGGTCATGCGCTCCATGCGAAGCAGCGGCGCGTGGTCGGTGATGGCGAGGTACCGGTAGCGATGGCGCCGGGCGGCGGCCACCATGTCCTCAAGCGAGGCGAGCCCGTCTGTGAGGTCAGTGTGGACGTGCAGGTCGCCGCGGATGTCTGCGACCTCGACCAGGTGTGGGAGCGTGCCGTCGAGTGCCGCGTCGACCTCACCGCGGTCCTCGCGCAAGGTGGGCGGGACCCACGACAGGCCGAGGCCGGCGTAGACGTCCGCCTCGGTGGCCGCGGCCAGCACCGTGCCGTCCGCGACCCGCACGAGGCCGTACTCGGAGAGCCTCATCCCGTTGCGCTGCGCGATCCGGCGGAGGTGGATGTTGTGCGCCTTCGACCCCGTGAAGTACATGAGCGCCGCCCCCCACACCTCGGGGATAACGACGCGCAGATCCACGTGCACGCCCTTCGCGGTCCGCGCCACCGCCTTCGTCCGCCCCCTGGCGCTCACCTCCTCGACGAGCGGGAGGCCGGCGAACTGCTCCATCACCGCGTCCGGCTCGGTCGAGGCCACTAGCAGGTCGACGTCCCCGATCGTCTCGCACATGCGCCGCAGCGATCCCGCGTAGGCGGCGCTTCGCACGTCGGGAAGCCGGCGCAGGTCGTCGATCAGCTCCTCGGCGACTGCGAGCGCGACGTCGAGCGGCATGCGTCGGGCTTCCTGCTGGGCCTGGGCAATCGCCCGTCGGAGGTTCTCCTCGCTGGTAGGCCCCCAACCCCGCAGCGTCCGGAGCCGCTCGCCGTGCAGGGCGTCGAGCAGCTCGACCATCGACGCGACGCCCAGCTGCTCGTAAACCTGCCGGGCCCGCTTGGGGCCGAGCCCGGGTACGTCGAGCAGGGCACGGAGGCCGGCGGGCACCTGCGCCCGCAGGTCGTCGAGCTCGCCCATGCGCCCCGTCTCGAGCAGCTCGCGAACCTTGGCCGCGATGTGCGACCCGACGCCTGGGATGGCGACGAGCGCGTGCTCGTCGAGCCCCTCGAGATCGACGGGGTGCTCGGCGAGGCCTCGGGCGGCTTTCTCGTAGGCACGAATCCGAAACGGCTCGCCACCGGCGATGGAGAGCAGCTCCGCGATCTCACGCAGCGCGGCGGCGACCGCGTCGTTCGACCGGGCCATCGGCTGGCCGAAGACTTCGGGCCTACCGGCGCCGCTGGCGCCGTTGGCGGTCGTGGGCGAATCGGACCCACAGGCTCAGGGTCATGCCGTCACCTCCCACCATGCCGGCATCACGCCAGCATGACGATCTTCAGCCGGGACGAACGGAACCGCCAGGGGCCAAGGTCCCGGCAACCGCCAAGGCCCCGGTGACCGGAGCCCAAGGCCTGGCGACATCGGGGACCTTCGCCTCTTGCCGTCGTGGGTCGGACGGAGTGCAGTCGAGTGGACGCAACGCGAGGAGGGAGAGCCATGAGTGACGTGGCGCGTGTGACGGAGATCTCGGCTCGCTCCCCGATCGGCTTCGAGGACGCCGTGAGGGTCGGGATCGAGCGGGCCACCCAGACGCTCAGAGGGGTGACCTCGGCGTGGGTGAAGGAGCAGCAGGTGAAGGTGGCAGACGACAGGATCGTCGAGTACCAGGTCAACCTGTTGGTCACGTTCGTGCTCGAGTAGCCACCGACCGGCCAGACCAGGGGCGGTGACACCTCGCATGAAAATGCGTCGGACATCTTCCTCGGTGTTTCGTTCGGGTACGCGTAGCGGCGGGCAGTGCGCCGCAGTTGATGGCGGAGAGCTCTTCGATGGATATCGGGCTACGTGCTGAGCGACGATCTCGACTCGGTGCGCGCAATCACGAATGCCTCAGGAAGCGTCACCGGCACTTTCGCCTACGATGCTTTTCCCCCAATACCTACGAGAGCTACCGCGGATAGAGCGCGCCCGCTGACGGTGCCGTGCGTGCGCCCCAGTCGGCGGCGATGCCTTGGGCGGCCCAGAGCAGTTGGCCGATCTCAGCGTCGGTGAGGGGTTCGGGGGCGAACGCGCGCACCGAAGGCCGACGCCGGAGCGTGGCCTCCACCGACCTGGCCGTGCCCGATCGGGATCGGGACGCCGAGGTCCGCGGAATCTGCATACTCAGGCGGTGCGGACCGCATACCGGGATCTCGCTCATCGCGCTGATCAGGCGAGCGTCGTTGATGCCTGCCGCGGCGGCCTGAAGGGGTGGAGGACCAACGCGCACGACGCCTCTTTCAGTACAACGGGTAGCGGCCGGCGAGGAGCCGGTCGCAGACGCCACGCCAGTCGGCCAGCCGCGCCTGCACGGTCTCGGCGACGCGGCGGCGATCTACGTCGCCGACGGCGGCCACGTGCACGATGTGCGGGCAGGTGACGGGGTTTCCGATCCGGCTCACCAACGTCACCGTGACCTCGTCGACGTCGGGCTCGGCGAGCATGCCCTCGGCGATGTCGTGTGCGACGGCGTGGTAGGTCTTGCCGACGTGGCCCACCGGGTTCTTCCCGGCGCACGCCTCCAGGCTCATGGGACGAAAGGGGGTGATGAGCCCGCCGAACCGGTTGCCCCGTCCCACCTGGCCGTCGTCACCCGCCTCTGCAGACGAGCCCGAGAGCGTGAGATACGGGTGCGTGCCGTTCGCCGCGTTCACCGCCACGTGCACGTCTCGGCCCAGCACGGCCTCGGCGACGCCGGCGGTCTCCTCCGTTGCCACGCGCACCGCGGTCTCGTATTCGTCGCGGTCGGCGACGCGGGGCGCGAGCATCGCTGCCGCGACCGTGACGGCGACCGTTTCACTCGTCCGGATGCCCATGACCTTGACGTCGGGACCGATGGGGACGCGTTCGCGAAGCGCGGCAGAGGTGAGGTGGCACTCCACTTGGTACACGGCTTCCTCGAGCGGTGAGCGAGGAAGCGACACGACGGCCACCGAGGTGTCGTTGGCGCGGGGTGGCCGGTCATCGACGACGACGGCGAGCCCTGCCAGCTCCGCCGACACCGGGTTCAGCTGCACCTCGACGTCGAACGCGTCGACCGCGGCATTCGGCAGAACAGCGGCCACGTCTGCCCTCACGCCGGCTGCCAGCTGCTCGATGGGGAGCTCGCCGCCGAGCAGGTCGGCGCGGCCGGCGAGGATCACCCGGAATGGCCGGGCGCGACGGCCGCCGCCAAAGTCGACTTCGGCCGCACCGGCGACCAGGAGCCCCTTGTCGACGTTGAAGTGGCAGATCGCGCCCGTGCGCTCGAGGTAGATGGTCGCGATCTGGCAACCGAGCCGCTCGGCCAGGTGGTCACACAGCGTGTCGGGATGACCGATCCCCTTGCGCTCAACAACCTCGACGGCGGGTCCGTAGGGGTCCCGTCCCGTCACCGAGAGCCAGTCTTCCTCCGACCAGGCCACCGCACGCTTCACCACCCGCGGCGCTCGAGATCTCGTAACGCCGAGCGATCGTGCTCCTCGTCGGCCAGGGTCTCGGGAACGCCACACGGGCGCCGCGCAAGAGGCCCAGCACCTTGTCGTCCTTCGGCTCGTTCTCGGCCATTCCGCAACCGCGGCCTGCGTCGCCCGGCACCGCCTAGTACGAGGCGTCGATCACCCAGCTCTCGCCCCGCCTCGGCCAGCCCTGCGCCCTCCATGGAGCGATTCAATCCCCGCCCCCGCTCCCCGATGTAGAGGCAAAGGTCATGATGCCGCTCGGTTTCGACCCAGGCCGATCATCACGCTTCGGACGCCGGGATGAGAAGCCCTGGGCGATGATGCCCGGCCCAGAATTGAGTCCTCACGAACCGGTCAACAACGGCCGTTGTCACTGCGCCTAGCGCGTGCGGTCGCGCTCGCGGCGGACGGTCGTCTTGCGCCCCTTGATCGTGGTTGCCCGCAGCGCGGCGATGACCTGGTTGACGGCGGACTCGGGGACCTCGACGAGGGAGAAGCGGTCAGCGATCTCGATGGCGCCGATCTCCCGGCCGCGCACCTGTGATTCGCCTGCGATCGCTCCAACCAGGTCCTGGGGGCGGACTCCGGCGTTGCGGCCGAGGCCGACGAACAGGCGCGTCATGCCCGCTGACGGTGGCCGGCCCCGGCGCTGCTCTGCGGCTGGGCGCCGGTCCCCGCCCTCCCGCTCCACCCTGGGCGTGATCTCCGGAATCTCCTCCTCGGCGGCGGCCGCCCCGCTGGCCTCGTGTGCCAGCTTCACGGCTGCGAGGGCGACGTCCATCACGTCGAACTCGTCGGCCAGGGACTCGACGACGACCCGGAAGCTGTCGAGGTCGTCCTCGAGGATGCTCTCCTCGAGCGCGGCGCGGGTGAGCTCGAGGCGCCGGGCCCGGAGGTCGGCCACCGTGGGGATCTGTTCGATCGAGATGCGCTGCTTGGTCACCCGTTCGATGGTCTTGAGCATGCGGTGCTCGCGGGGCTCGGCCAGCGTGATGGCCACGCCCTCGCGCCCGGCTCGCCCGACCCGGCCGATGCGGTGGACGTACGCGTCCGGCGAGGCCGGCACGTCGTAGTTGATGACGTGGGTGAGCTGCTCGATGTCGAGACCGCGGGCGGCGACGTCGGTCGCCACGACGAGGTCGGCGGTTCCGCTCCGCAGCCGCCCCATCACGCGGTCGCGCTGCTCCTGGTTCATTCCACCGTGCAGCGCCTCGGCGCGGTAGCCACGGCCGTTGAGGGTCTCGGTGAGCCGGTCGACCTCGTCGCGGGTACGGCAGAACACGATTGCCGCCGTGGGGGCCTCGACGTCGAGCACCCGCCCAAGCGCAGCCGGCTTGTGGGCACGGGGCACGATGTAGGCCTGCTGGCGCACGAGCGGCGCTTCGCCCGCCGGGCGCGCCTCGCGCCCAATCACCGTGCGGACCGGATTGCGGAGGTGCCGGCGAGCGATCCGGTCGACGCGCGGGGGCAGCGTCGCCGAGAACAGGACGGTCTGCCGCTCGGGTGGGGTCGCGTCGAGGATCGTCTCGATGTCGTCGGCGAAGCCCATGTCGAGCATCTCGTCGGCCTCGTCGAGGACGACAACCTCGACCGCGTGAAGGCGGAGCGTTCCACGGCCGAGGTGGTCGAGGGCGCGCCCCGGGGTCGCCACCACGACGTCGACGCCCCGCTCGAATGCCCGGAGCTGGCGCACGATCGGCTGTCCCCCGTAAATCGGCAGGACGCGCACGCCGAGGTCGCGTCCGTACCTGTGGATCGCCTCGGACACCTGTACCGCGAGCTCGCGAGTGGGCACGAGAACCAACGCGCTCGGGGCGGTGTCGGGTCGGCCGGCGGGCAGCCGCTGGAGCAACGGCAGCGCGAAGGCCGCCGTCTTCCCCGTGCCCGTCGCCGCTTGGCCGAGCAGGTCGCGGCCCTCGAGGAGTGGCGGGATTGCCTCACGCTGGATAGGCGTCGGCTCCTCGTAGCCGAGAGCGGTAATGGCAGCGAGAAGCTCGGGCCGCAGAGCCAAGTCGGCGAAGGTGCCCGGGTCGTCGCTCGAGTTCATCCCTCGGCCCTCGTTCGCTGGCGTTCGACCTTGAACCGGTCGCCGCCCGAGATGGCGAGTAGCCCGGCGAACTCCTGCAGCATCTGGGAAACCGCGTCGTTCGAGCAGGCCACTGCATCGACAGTACGGCACCTCGGTCGCGACTCGGCAGGGCCGTTCGTCAGATCGAGGCGACTGTTGCGCGGCGTTGACCGTCTAGACGCGGTTCCGAGCGACTTCGGATTCACCTTTCGGCTCATCCCTTCACCGTGCGCTCCGACGTCGGCGCGCGACACGGTGCTTCAAGGCGGCTGCCGGGCTGGCGCAGGCCGCACCAGCAGGCGGCCGTTCGTGCAGCGTCCCGTCGAGGAGGTGGATGATCTCGTCGCAGCGTTCACGTGGTGACATCGGTCCCACCTCCCGGGGGTGGTTCCGGTCACCCTCCGCCATTGCAGTGCCGGGCCCCACGGCCGTCGGTCCCGTTGGTCTCGCCGACGGTCCTCGTGACCGCTCCGGTCACACGTCAACCGTCGCGCGGCAACGCCAGGCCCCGTCCACCCGACCGAACTCGAGGTCGTGGTAGGCGACGCCCTTCGGGACTGAACCGATGATGTCGAGCTCCTCGGCCGGGACGAACGAAAAGGTCCCGACCAGGTGATCGCCGCACAGCTCGACTCGAGTGACCTTCGCGACCCGACCTCGGGTCTCGGCGTCGAGGAGCACCTCCTCGAGCAGCAGCACGAGGAGATCCTCAGGTCGACCGGGACCGACGTCGAACGCCGCGGCCTCGCCGGTGGCGCAGTCGGTCGTGTCCGCGAAGATATCGACGAACGCCGCGGCTGCCTCCTCGTAACAGGCCACGGCCGTGGGCCCCCACGCCTCGATGATCACGTCGGCAGTGTGCGGACGGACGGCGTGGCCTCGTGCGGACGGGAGTTCAGCCGTCACCGCGGTGCACCCACGCTGCACAGACGCGCATGACGTCTCCCTCCGTCCGTTGAGACCAGCGTCGACGACACTGCAGCCGCCAGGGAAGGGCCTTAGGGCCCTTCCCTTCTGTGCGGGCGGCGGCGGAGCATGAAGAGTCGTGACCGTCTGCGAACGGGGGATCGACATGGCCATGATGACCGGTCCGCGTGACGGACAGATCGCCCTGGTCGAGGAGACACCTGTACGGTGGCGGATCGAGCCCTTCGGAGCGATGCATGTGCCCGGGATCGTCTTCGCGTCGCGCTCGCTCCTCCCCGACCTCGCCTCGGACCGGTCGCTCCAGCAGGTCGTCAACGTGGCGACGCTTCCGGGAATCGTGGACGCGTCGTATGCGATGCCGGACGTGCACTGGGGCTACGGCTTCCCCATCGGCGGGGTCGCCGCGACGGATGTCGAGCGTGGTGGTGTCGTCTCACCCGGCGGTGTCGGCTTCGACATCTCCTGCGGTGTGCGCCTCCTCATCTCTCCCCAAACGGAGCACGAGGTCCACGACCGGCTGGCGGCGCTGATGGACGACCTCGACCGTCGCATCCCGACGGGCCTGGGCAAGGGCGGCGTGTGGCAGCTGCGGGACGATCATGAGCTCACGGCCGTGCTGCGGGGCGGATCCCGCTACGCGGTGGAGCGGGGTCACGGCGTCGATCGGGATCTCGAGCACTGCGAGGACCACGGTTGGGTACCCGACGCCGAGGTGGCGGGCGTCAGCGACCGCGCTCGACTTCGGGGCTACGCCCAGGTCGGGAGCCTCGGATCGGGCAACCACTTCCTGGAGCTCCAGGTCGTCGACCGAATCTTCGATGAGGACACCGCCGCGGCGTTCGGCCTTCGGCTCGGGGGCGTGTGCGTGATGATCCACTGCGGCTCCCGCGGCCTGGGTCACCAGATCTGCTCTGATCACGTCCGCACGATGCTGGCCGCCATGCCCCGCTACGGCATCGCCGTTCCCGACCCCCAGCTGGCCTGCGCGCCGGTCACGTCACGGGAGGGTCGCGCCTATCTCGGCGCGATGGCGGCGGCCGCCAACTACGGGCGCGCCAACCGGCAGCTCTTGACGGTCGCGACCCGTCAGGCATGCGCCACCACGCTCGGGTCCGGTGATCTCGATCTGCTCTACGACGTGTCGCATAACCTGGCCAAGCTCGAGCCGCACGAAGTCGACGGCGAACACCGCCTCCTGTGCGTGCATCGCAAGGGGGCCACCCGTGCCCTGCCCCCGGGACACCCCGACCTGCCGGCCGATCTGCGACCCTTCGGTCAGCCGGTGCTCATCCCTGGCTCGATGGGCACCGCCTCCCACGTGCTGGCGGGCGTAGTGGGCGGGGGTGCGTTCCATTCGACGTGTCACGGCGCGGGTCGCACCATGAGCCGCCACGCGGCCACCCGCCGCATCCGAGGTCGCGAGCTACGCGACCAGCTCGCCGCCGCCGGCATCGCCGTGCGGGCGCACTCCGACCGCGGCCTGGCCGAGGAAGCGCCGTTCTCCTACAAGGACGTCGATGAGGTCGTGGCCACCTGCGAGCAAGCGGATCTGGCCCGGCGAGTAGCCCGCCTGCGTCCCATCGGCGTCGTGAAAGGCTGAACCGGAACGTTCGCGACACCCCAAACACGGTTGACTCTCACCTACGCTCGATTCTCCGGAAGCTCGATGTCAGGTCACGCGTCGTTCTCACCCGCCTGCACGTCGATCAGCTTGTGGAGTTGCCTGGGCCCTGAGACGACCTCAATCCGTGACGTGCTCAGGCAGCATCTGGCGGAAGAGGCGCCGCACGAGCTCTCCGAGGCCCGAGGACCACGGAGACGATCAGAGCGAGGCCCTCGAGGCGCTCAACATGGATGGCGGTCACCCTCGAGGCGGCGCGGAGACGACTGGCACGACGAGCCATCACGTCCACCGCAGACGATCCCCGCGCTCTCACGTCGACAGCCCCAAATCCGCCTTCTGTCGCAATGTCCGAAGCGAGATCGAGGAGAGTCGCCGATGGGCGTCCGCTGGAAGCCGGCCTGGAGCGTCCTCGAAGACCCCGCAGCTTCGATCTCGCTCGTGAACGCCGGAACGTGAAGATCCGCTCGGGGAGGAATACTGACGTCTTAGACACGGCTCGTCTCCGTCAGCCGTCGGAATGCCGCAAAGCGACACCTGTCTAGCCAGCTTCGACTCCAGCTACTCCCGTGGCGTAGGGGAGCTTTGACCACCGCCCGTGACTCGGGGCCCGCCACAGATGCCGCGCCGCGTGGAGCGCGAAGATGGCGGCATGCGCGACCTTGCTCCGACTATCCGCCCCGCGATCGCCGCCGGGCGCGCCGTGCGGATCGCACGCGTCGTCGGGTTCGAGGGCTTTGGCGGCCGGCGGGCCGGGGAGACGCTCGTGCTGTTCGACGACGGTGCGAGCGCGGGATCGCTCCTCGGGGGGGCGGCCGATGGGACGCTGCGCGCGAGCGGGACCGACGCGCCCTCCCTCGTCGAGGTCCGGATCGGCGACGCCGAGGCTGTCGGAGCGGGGCTCGCGTGCGGCGGGGTCGCCACCGTCCTGCTCTCCGACGCCTCGAGGGTGCCGCTGGGAGCTTGGTCGGCGCTCGAGGCGGGATGGCCGGTGGCGCTGGTCACCGCGGTCTTCGACGACCCGGGTCGTGGCACGCCCGCCATCACCATGGCGTTCGTGGACGACCCCGTTTCTCGCAGCCTTGAGCGGCACGGCTCATTGCCCGATCCCGGCATCGACGACGCAGCGGAGCTGGCGGCGCGCCAGGCGCTCCGGTGGGGGCGCGACTCCACCGACATCCAGCCTCACGGCGACGTCCGTCTCGTCGTCGAGGCCTCCTTCCCGTCGACCACGCTCGTCGTCGTCGGTTCGGGGGACCTGGCTGAAGCCTTGGCGGCACAAGGGAGACTCCTCCGATGGTCGGTCGTGGTCGAGGACCGGTGGCAGGCGAGGACCGCTGACATCGTCGGCTCCTTCGGGTGGTCCGACGCCGTCGTCGTGCTGTCGCACGACGCCGAGGTGGACACCCCGGCGCTCGCCGCAGCGCTCGGTGCCGGTTGCTATGTCGGCGCGCTCGGCTCGCGCCACACACAGGCGGCCAGGCGCGAACGCCTGCAGGCGCTCGGCGTGGACGACGCGTCGATCGACCGGGTCCACGGGCCGGTGGGCCTCGACCTCGGCGCAAGGACGCCTGAGGAGACGGCCGTCGCGACCGTCGCCGAGATCCTGGCGCACCGATCCGGCCGGGTGCCGACGAGCCTTCGCTCGACCAGCGGAGCGATCAACGGCTGAGGCGACGCCGGCCGGCAGGCAGACAGACATGGGGGCCCGGGCGGACGCGCCTGGCCTTGCCGCTCAGCTGCGCCCCTTCTGGGGGGGCCGGCACGGCGATTACGCGATCGGTAGCCTGCGGGTAGGCAAGAAGGGGGGTCGGCGTCTTGAGCATCCTTGGTAACCGCGTCCTGCGCAAGGAGGATGTCAAGTTCCTGACGGCGGGTGGCACCTACGTCGACGACGTGGCATTGCCCGGAGCAGCCTGGGTCGTCTACGTCCGTTCACCGCTCGCCCACGCCCGCATCGAGCAGGTCGACGTCGCGGCCGCCCGCCAGGCCCCGGGCGTGCTGGACGTGGTGACTGCCTCCGACCTGGGGCTGGCGCCGATCGGCCCCGGGATGCCGATGATCGAGCAGACCATGGTGCGGCCCGTCCTCGCCGACGGGGTCGTGCGCTTCGTGGGCGAGCCGGTGGTGGCGGTCGTGGCGGAGTCCAGGGCCCAGGCGGTGGACGCCGCCGAGCTGGTCGCCGTCGACTACGACCCGTTGACGGTCGTGGTCAGCCCGGAGGACGCGCTCGCCGGGGAGACCATCCTGTTCCCCGAGGCGGGGACCAACGTCGCCGCGGAGGTGACCTCCGAGCGTGACGAGTCGCTGTTCGACGGATGCGAGGTGGTGGTCCACCGGCGCATCATCAACCAGCGACTCGCGCCCTGTCCCCTGGAGGTGCGCGCCTCGGCCGCCAGCTGGGGGGAGGACGGGCGCCTGACCTTCTGGGCCACCAGCCAGGCCCCGTTCGCGGTGCGCGACTCGCTCACCCGGATGCTCGGCGTCGACACGGCGCAGGTCCACGTCATCGCGCCCGACGTGGGCGGGGGGTTCGGCGCCAAGGCGACGGAGTATCCGGACGAGCTACTGGTGGCATGGCTGGCCCGCCGCCTCTCCCGGCCCGTGCGTTGGGTCGAGACCCGCTCGGAGAGCATGGTGGGGCTCGGTCACGGCCGGGGGCAGATCCAGGATGTCACCATCGGCGGCTCCCGGGACGGGACCGTGAGCGCCTACCGGCTCGAGGTGATCCAGGACGCCGGCGCCTACCCGTCTCTCGGGGCCTTCCTGCCGTTCCTGACCCGGGTCATGCTGACCGGGACCTACGCCATCGAACGGGCCGAGTTCAGCAGCCGGTCGGTCGTCACCAACACCACGCCGATGGTCCCGTACCGGGGTGCCGGCCGTCCCGAGGCCACCGCAGCCGTCGAACGGGCAGTGGACCTGTTCGCCGTGGAGATCGGGATGGACCCCGCCGAGGTGCGCCGCCGGAACCTCGTCGCAGCCGATCGCTTCCCGTTCACCACCCCCACCGGCACGATTTACGACGTCGGCGACTACGGCCGCGCCCTGGACCTCGTGCTGGAGGCGGCCGGGTACGACGAGTTGCGCAAGGAGCAGGCCGAGCGGCGCAGCTCGGGCCAGACGCTCCAGCTCGGGCTCGGCCTGTCGGTCTACGTGGAGATCACAAACGGCGTCCCGGGGAGCGAGTTCAGCTCGGTGGAGGTCCGCCCAGGCGGGAAGGTGGTCGTCAAGACCGGCACCTCGGCGCACGGCCAGGGCCACGCCACTGCGTGGTCGATGCTGGTCGCCGAGACGCTGGGCCTGGCGATCGAGGACGTGGAGTTCATCCAGTCCGACACCGACCTCGTGGCGCGCGGCGTCGGCACGTTCGGGTCGCGCTCGCTCCAGACCGGTGGTGTCGCCGCCCGCCAAGCCGCCACCAGGGTCGTCGAGATGGCAAAGGAGCTCGCCGCTGAGCTGCTGGAGGCCAACCCTTCCGACATCGTGGTGGACCCGGCAGGTGGCGGCCTCCACGTGGCGGGGACGCCCACGGCGGCCCGGAACTGGGCCGAGCTGGCCCAGGCGGCGGTCGAGAAGGGCTCGCCGCTCCTGGCGGAGGTCGATTTCACCCCTCCTGGGCCGACCTTCCCGTTCGGCGCCCACCTGGCGGTCGTGGACGTCGACATCGAGACCGGCAAGGCCGTGCTCCGCCGCCTGGTGGCGGTCGACGACGCCGGGAGGATCCTCAATCCACTCCTGGCCGAGGGGCAGGTGCACGGCGGCTTGGCCCAGGGGGCGGCCCAGGCGCTGCTGGAGGAGTTCCGCTACGACGAGGACGGCAACCCCCTCACCACGACCCTGGCCGACTATCCGTTCATCAGCGCCACCGAGTTGCCCAGCTTCGAGACCGTTCGGATGGAGACACCGACGCCGGTCAACGAGCTCGGGGCCAAGGGGATCGGCGAGTCCGGCACCATCGGGTCGACCCCGGCGGTCCAGAACGCCGTGGTCGACGCCCTGGCCCACCTCGGCGTGCGCCACATCGACATGCCCACCAGCCCTGAGCGGATCTGGCGGGCCATCTCCGCTGGTGCCTAGCCCCGGCCCCCGGGCAGCCCTGCCGGGCCCGCCGCCGCCCAGTGACGGCCCTCGTCGGCGGTGGCCGGCCTGGGCGCTCGCGGGATCCGAGTCGCCCTTGGGCGATCTCGGGTCAGACCAGCTCCCCGGGGAGGGGACGGCTGAAGGAGGTTGACCATGAGGCTGAGCATGACGGTGAACGGCACCTGGTTCGAGCACGACGTCGAGCCGCGGCTGCTCCTGGTGCACTACATCCGGGACGTCCTGGGGCTCACCGGGACCAACGTCGGATGCGACACCACGTCCTGCGGCGCGTGCACGGTCCTCCTCGACGGGGAGTCGGTGAAGGCGTGCACGGTCCTGGCGGTCCAGGCGGACGGCGCGGAGATCACGACCATCGAGGGGCTGGCCCGCTCTGACGGGAGCCTCCATCCGCTCCAGGAGGCCTTCCGCGAGCACCACGGCCTGCAGTGCGGGTTCTGCACGCCAGGGATGGTGATGGCGGCGGCCTCGTTCCTCCGGGAGCACCCCGACCCGACGGAGGCGGAGGTGCGCGAAGGTCTCGAGGGAAACCTGTGCAGGTGCACCGGCTACCACAACATCGTGCAGGCGGTGCTGGCGGCCGCCACGACGAAGGAGCTGGTGCGATGAGCACCACGGTCACCGGCACCGACCAGCCGAGAGCGCCCGGCACCGTGATGGGCACTCGGCTCCGCCGCAAGGAAGACCCTGCGCTGCTGTCGGGCGAGGCCCTCTTCGTCCACGACCTCGTCGTGCCCGGCGCCCTGCACCTGAGCTTCGTGCGCAGCCCATCCGCCCATGCCCGGGTCACCGCGCTGGACCTGTCGGCGGCCCAAGCGATGCCCGGCGTCGTGGCGGTCTTCGGTGGTGCCGACCTGATGAGCGAGTGGGCCGCACCTATGCCCTGCGCGTGGCCGGTGACCTCGGACATGAAGAACCCGCCCCACTACCCGCTGGCCACCGACGAGGTCCGCTACGTCGGGGATGCCGTGGCGGTCGTGGTGGCCGAGACCGAGGCACAGGCTCAGGACGCGGCGTCCGCGGTCGCGGTCGGCTACGACGCCCTCCCCGCCGTTGTCGACCTGGAGGACGCGGCGTCGGACCGGGTACTGGTCCACTCGGCTCTCGGCACCAACCGCTCCTACATCTGGGAGCTGGCCCCCGACGCTGAGGCGGTGGAGCGGGCCTTCGCCGAGGCGGCCCACGTCGTGTCCGAGCGCTACGTGCAGCAACGCCTGATACCCGCCGCCATCGAGCCGCGGGGAGTGTGCGTCGTGCCACAGCCCTTCGGCGGCGAGTACACCGTCTACTCGGCTACGCAGATCCCCCACATCCTGCGCACGATGCTCGGCATCAGCCTCGGCATCCCCGAGGCCAGATTGCGGGTGGTCGCTCCGGCGGTGGGCGGAGGGTTCGGCTCGAAGCTGAACGTCTACGCCGAGGAGCTGATCTGCGTGGCCCTGGCGCGGCGGCTCCGCCGGCCGGTGCGATGGTCCGAGGGGAGATCCGAGAACTCCCAGGCGACGATCCACGGCCGCGGCCAGATCCAACATATCGAGCTGGCCGCCGATGCCGCCGGCAGGCTGAAAGCGGTCCGGGTCCGCCTGTTGGCCGACATGGGCGCCTACCTGCAGCTGGTCACGCCGGGAATCCCGCTGCTCGGGGCATTCCTGTACCACGGCGTCTACGACGTGCCCGCCTACTCGTTCAGCTGCGTCTCGGTGTTCACCAACAAGACGCCCACCGACGCCTACCGCGGCGCAGGCCGGCCCGAGGCGACCTACGCCATCGAGCGGGCGATGGACGCCCTGGCGCGCAAGCTAGGCCTGGACCCGGCGGAAGTGAGACGCCGAAACTTCATCCCCGCTGACAAGTTCCCCTACCCCTCGGCGCCCGGCCTGGTCTTCGACAGCGGCAACTACGCCGCCGGCCTGGAGAAGGCCCTCGGGCTGGCCGACTACGAGGGCCTGCGAGGGGAGCAGGCTCGCCGGCGGGGTGCGGGCTCGACTCGCCACCTCGGGATCGGCCTGTCGTCGTACGTGGAGATGTGCGGGCTCGCGCCGTCGAGGGTGCTGGCGTCGCTCAACTACTCGGCGGGCGGCTGGGAGGCCGCCACGGTGCGGGTCCTTCCCACGGCCAAGGTACAGGTGGTGACCGGTACCTCCCCGCACGGCCAGGGCCACGTCACCTCGTGGTCGATGATCGTGGCCGACAAGCTCGGGATCAGCCCTGACGACGTAGAGGTCCTCCACTCGGACACGGCGGTGTCGCCCTTCGGCCTCGACACGTACGGGTCTCGCTCGCTTTCGGTCGGCGGCACGGCGGTCTACCTGGCGGCCGAGCGGGTCCTCGAGAAGGCTCGGCTGATCGCGGCCCACCAGCTGGAGGCGGCCCCGGAGGACCTCGAGTATGAGGGCGGAGCGTTCAAGGTGCGCGGCTCGCCGCACAAGTCGGTGCCCCTCGGCGTGATCGCGTTCGAGGCCTTCACCGCCCACGACCTGCCCGAGGGCGTGGAGCCGACCCTCGAGGCGTCGGTGAGCTGGGACCCGCCCAACTTCACCTTTCCGTTCGGCACCCACGTGGCGGTGGTGGACGTGGACGGCGAGACGGGTCGGGTGGAGCTGGTGCGCTATGTGGCGGTCGACGACTGCGGCAACCAGGTCAATCCGCTGATCGTGGAGGGTCAGGTGCACGGAGGCATCGCCCAGGGTGTGGCGCAGGCCCTCTGGGAGGAGGCGGCCTACGACCCGGAGGGCAACCTGCTGACCACCACCCTGGCCGACTACCTGGTGCCGGCGGCGACGGAGCTACCGAGCTTCGTCCTCGGCAGGACGGTCACCCCGAGCCCCACGAACCCCATGGGTGTGAAAGGGGTGGGGGAGGCGGGCACGATCGCCGCCACCCCGGCCGTCGTCAACGCCGTCGTCGACGCCCTGAGCCATCTGGGCGTGCGCGGCATCGAGATGCCGGTCACGCCAGAACGCGTCTGGCGCGCGCTGAGCGACGCAACCCAGGAGACCCAGGAGAAGGGAGAGCCACGGTGATCCCGGCCATGTTCGATTACCAGCGGGCCAGCTCGGTGGAAGAGGCGGTAGGGCTCCTGTCGGAGCACGGCGACGGGGCGAAGCTCCTCGCCGGCGGCCACTCGCTGCTGCCGATCATGAAGCTGCGCCTCGCCGTCCCCTCGCTCCTCGTCGATGTGGGACGACTCACCGAGCTGTCCTACGTACGCGACGCCGGGGACCACGTGGCGATCGGCGCACTGACGCGCCATCATGACCTCGAGACCTCCGCGGTGGCGCGGGCCGAGGTGCCGGTCCTGGCCCACGTCGCCGGCCAGGTCGGTGACCCCCAGGTGCGGCACCGGGGGACGATCGGGGGCTCGATCGCCCACGGCGACCCGGCTTCGGACCTGCCGGCGGCGGTCCTCGCCCTGGGTGGGACCCTCGTCGTTCAGGGTCCGGGGGGGCGGCGGGAGATCCCCGCCACCGAGTTCTTCCGGAGCTTCCTCGAGACGGCCCTCGCCCCTGACGAGATGCTCACCGAGATCCGGGTGCCGAAGTCCCCGGGCGGCTGGTCGTTCCAGAAGTTCAACCGCCGGGCGCAGGACTGGGCCATCGTCGGGGTGGTGGCGGTCGCCGACGGGTCTCCCCGGGTCGCGCTGATCAGCATGGGCTCGACCCCGTTGCGGGCGACGGCGGTCGAGGAGGCCATGGCCGGCGGGGCGACCCCCGCCGAGGCTGCGGCGCGAGCCGCAGAGGGGCTCGACCCACCGAGCGACCTGAACGCCAGCGCCGAGTTCCGCCGCCACCTGGTCACGGTGCTGGTCCGCAGGGCCCTCGAGGAGGCCGCGGCCGGGCACGAGGGCCAGTGAGCGAGTCCTCGGCCGAGGAGGACGCGCCCGGCCGGGCCGGGGTCGGCGGTCCGGACGAGGTGCGCGACGCGCTCGCCCGCCATGGGTACCTGGCTGATGAGGGGCTGTCGACCGTCGTCTACCTCGCGCTGGCGATGCGGCGTCCGCTGCTCCTCGAGGGCGACGCCGGGGTCGGCAAGACCGAGGTGGCCAAGGTGCTGTCGCGCTGGACCGCGGGCGAGCTGCTGCGCATCCAGTGCTACGAGGGCATCGACGTGGCACAGGCTGTCTACGAGTGGGATTACTCGCGCCAGCTGCTCCACTTGCGGGCCGCCGAGGCACGGGGGGTGAGCAGTGGCACGGGCGTCCCGGCCGAGGTGGAGGACGAGCTCTACTCGGAGCGGTTCCTGGTCCGCCGGCCGCTCCTCGCCGCCGTGACTGCCGACCCGTCAGGGCCTCCCCCCGTGCTGCTCGTCGATGAGGTGGACCGGGCTGACGACGAGTTCGAGGCGTTCCTGCTCGAGGTGCTCTCGGACTACTCGGTGACGGTCCCCGAGCTCGGGACTTTCACGGCCGAGGTGCCCCCGATCGTCGTCATCACGTCGAACCGGACGAGGGACCTGCACGATGCCTTGAAGCGCCGGTGCCTGTACCACTGGGTCGACCATCCTGACTTCGAGCGGGAGGTCGAGATCGTCACGCTGAGGGCGCCGCGCGTCGGAGTGAAGCTGGCCCGACAGGTGGCGGCGGCGGTGGAGCAGATGCGGGGGATGGGTCTCTATAAGCCGCCCGGCGTGGCCGAGAGCATCGACTGGGCCGAGGCGTTGGCCGCGCTGGGTCGCAGGGACCTGGACGAGGCCGGCGTCGAGCTGACGCTCGGCACCGTGCTCAAGTACCGGGAGGACGCGGAACGGGTGCGGGCAGCCGGCATCTGTGAGCTCGCCCGCGCCGCGGCGCAGCGGGCGGGGTGAGGGGGACTCTCGCATGACCAGGGTCGCCGCGCCGAGCGCCGCCTCCCAGCCCGAGCGGCTGGCCGTGGCCTTCGCACGGGTGCTCCGGCGGTCGGGCCTGGCCGTCCCCCCGGACGCGTCGGTGGCCTACGCCCAGGCGCTCTCGGCCGTGGGCCTGCTCCGGAGGGGGCCTGTCTACTGGGCGGGGCGCGCCACCCTGGTGCGCCGACCGGAGGACTCGGCCGCCTACGACCGGGCCTTTGCCGCCTTCTGGCTCGGCGAGAGCACCACTCGTCTGGCGCTCGAGGTCGATCCGGAGCCGCTGACCCTGGTTGTCGACGTTGCCAAGGAGGAGATCGATCTCGCCGAGTCCGAGGAGGACGAGGAGGCCGAGGACGAGCGCAGGCAGGTCCACCTCCGCTACAGCGGGGCCGAGGTCCTGCGCACCAAGGACTTCGCCGCTTGCACCTCGTGGGAGCTGGCGGAGGCCCAGCGCCTCATGGCCTCGCTCCGGTTCGCCGGAACGCGGCGTCGCACCCGGCGATTGCAGCCGGCCCGGTCCAGGGGGCAACGCCCCGATCTCCGGCGCACGGTGCGCCACGCGCTGCGGGCGGGGGGCGAGCCCGTCCGGCGGGCGTGGCTCGAACAGGGTGATCGACCCCGCCGCGTGGTGCTCCTCTGCGACGTGAGCGGATCGATGGAACCCTACGCCCGGGCGCTGGTCCGCTTCCTCCACGTCGCCGTCACTGGCCGAGGACGCGTGGAGGCGTTCACGATCGGGACACGGCTAACCCGCCTGACGAGGGAGCTCTCGCTGCACGACCCCGACGTGGCCATGACGCGGGCGGCCCGGGCCGTGCCGGACTGGTCGAGCGGGACCCGCCTCGGAGAGGCGCTGCGGGAGTTCAACGACCGCTGGGGTACGCGGGGCCTTGCCAGGGGCGCAGTCGTCGTGGTCCTCTCCGACGGCTGGGACCGGGGTGAGCCCGACGTGCTGGCGACGGAGATGGAGCGGCTGTCGCGGGTGGCGCACAAGATCGTCTGGGTGAACCCGCTGAAGGCCACGCCCGGCTACGCCCCGCTGGCCAGGGGGATGGCGGCGGCCCTGCCGTACGTCGACGAGTTCCTGGAGGGTCATTCGCTGGCCTCGCTCGAGGCCCTGGCAGAGGTGGTGGGGAGCTAAGCGCGGTCGTCGGGACATGAGCCCCGGCGGCATGCTGGCCGCCGTCGGGTCGCGGCCCGGGCCCAGGAAGACGTAATGCGGTCCGCCTGACTTCGGCGCCACCGAGGCCCGCTTCCCGAGGGCGAACGAAGTGGTGATGGACCGTCCGGAACGGCACCTCGCAAGCTCCGATCCGGGTTGACCGGAAGATGGGCGGGACGTACCCGCCCGAGTCTGTCGCCCCGCCCGACTCCGAACGCGGGCGCGGATGAGAGGGCGGCTGCGGGCAGTCGCGAGCTGGTGAGCGACATAGCCTCCAGATAGCGCGCCGCAGGCGGACGGGCCATCCTTCCCCGACAGCCTCGGCCGTCAGTCGACGCAGCCGAGGTCGACTTCCCGTGCCGGCCTTTGGCAGGCTTTCGCTCATGGCCGAGGTGCATCATCCGCTGTTCGCTCGAATGTACGGGCGAATGGCCGACGTCGCGGAGCAGGCGGGCGTGGCCGAGCATCGCGAGGAACTGCTCGCCGGGCTGACCGGTCGGGTGGTCGAGATCGGAGCCGGCACCGGGCTCAACTTCGACCACTACCCCGTCGGCGTGACTGAGATCGTGGCGAGCGAGCCCGAGGCCCACATGCGCAGGCTCGCCGTGAACGCGGCGGCCGCCGCTCGTGTCCCGATTCGGGTCGTCGACGGGACGGCCGATCGGCTACCCGCCGAGGACGGGGCGTTCGACGCCGGCATCACCTCGCTCGTGCTGTGCTCGGTGCCGGACCAGCGTCGTGCCCTCGCCGAGATCCGTCGGGTAATCCGACCAGGCGGCGAGCTGCGCTTCTATGAACATGTCCGGTCGAGTGACCCACGCCGGGCTCGTCTTCAGGACCGCGTCGACTGGATCTGGTCGCGCCTCCTCGGAGGCTGCCACCCGAACCGGGACACCGAGGCCGCCATCGCGAGCAGCGGCTTTCGCATCGAGGCCTGCCGGCGGTTCGACTTCCAGCCCCGCGTCATGTCCGCGCCCGCGGCACCCCACATCATCGGTCGGGCGGTCCGCGACTGAACATCGGGAAGGACCGACAACAGTCGTGGTCGCCAGCCTGCCTATAGGCGCGCAGCGCCCACGAAGCCAGGCCTCCTGTTCATCGCCGCCGGTCTGGCCGACCGATGCGAACGTGCGGTCGGCGAGCGGTGTCCGACCCGCTGCGCGACGAGGTCCTCCACCTGCTCACGAAGCTGCCTTGACGAGTCGCTCGGGCTCACCTCGACGGGCGGCATCAGCGGCGAGCCAGCTCCGGTAGCCGCCGTCGAGGTTGCGCGCCTCGATCCCGAGCTCGTGCAGGAGCGAGGTCGCGGTGTGCCCGCGCTGGCCGACCTCGCAGTAGACGACGAACGGCCCGGTGCCGAGGCGAGGAAGTTCCTCGCGCAACGCGTCCAGCGGCGCGTTGATGCTGCCGGGGATGGAGCCGTTGGCGTGCTCACCTGCGGTTCGGACGTCGAGCAGCACCCAGCCTGAGGCCATGGCGCCGGCGATCTCGTCGGGCTCGACGACGTCGCACTCCCCGGAGCGGACGTTCTCGGCCATGTAGCCGAGCATGTTGACCGGATCCTTGGCCGACGAGAACGGGGGCGCGTAGGCCAGCTCGAGATCGGCGAGCGACTCGGCGGGCATCCCAGCCGTCATCGCCGTCGCTAGCACGTCGATCCGCTTGTCGACCCCGTCACCCCCGACCCCCTGCGCGCCGAGAATGGTCCCGTCGTCGGGGTCGAAGATGAGCTTGAGGGACATCGGTTCGGCTCCCGGGTAGTAGGTGGCGTGGCTCATGGGGTGCGAGTGGAGCACCCGGAAGCGCCGACCCGCCGCCCGGAGGCGCTTCTCGTTCCAGCCCGTCACGGCTGCGCTCAGCCCGAACACCTTGACGATGGCGGTCCCGAGCGACGGAGCCCGCCGGACTGGGAGGCCGCAGATGTCATCTGCGGCCCTCCGACCTTGACGGTTCGCCACGTTGGCGAGGGTGATCAGGGACGTCCCGCCGCCGACCGAGTCCTCCTTCTCGACGGCGTCGCCGACGGCATAGATGTCGGGGTCGCTCGTCCGACCGGCCTGATCGACCGACATCCCGCCGCTCGGGCCGAGCGCGAGTCCAGCCATCTCGGCGAGGCGGACGTCCGGGCGGACGCCGACGGATCCGATCACGAGCTCACCGGGGACCTCGCGGCCGTCGGCGAGCACGACACCGGAGTCGGTGATCTCGGTCACCGCGGTGCCCGTCTCGAGCGCGATTCCGTGGGCGACGAGCTCGGCAGCTACGAGGATTGCGAGCTCAGGGTCGAGGGGGCTCAGCACCTGATCGACGGCTTCGACGACCGTGACGGCGATGCCGTTCAGCGAGAGGTTCTCGGCGGTCTCAAGGCCGATGAACCCGGCGCCGATCACGACGGCGGTGCTCGGACCGCTTGTCACGTCGCTCGCGAGGCGCTCGGCGTCCTCGACGGTACGAAGCACGCGGACACGGGCGAAGCCAGGGATCGATGGTCTCACCGGAACGGCACCGGGGCTGAGGACGAGCTTGTCGTAGGGCAGCGTCGTCGCCGTCCCGTCGAGGGTGGACCGAACCGTGAGCTCGCGGGCGGCGACGTCGATCGCCACGACCTCAGCATCGACACGTACATCGAGACGGAACCGCTCGAAGAGGCGCTCAGGTGTCTGGAGGAGCAGATCGTCCTCGTCCTCGATCACGCCCCCGACGAAGTACGGCAGCCCGCAGTTCGCGTAGGACACGTGGCCGGAACGCTCGATGACGGTGATGGAGGCAGATTCGTCGAGGCGCCGCAGTCGGGTCGCAGCGGACATGCCGCCCGCAACGCCGCCGACCACGACGACACGCAGCGTCGACGTCATCGCGAGCCCCGGCTCACCGGGCCACCGGCTGCCTGCCAGCCGCGCAGACCACCCTTCACGTTCGTCGCCGACACGCCCCCCGCCCTCAGCTGGCGAGTCGCGGTCCGAGAGCGCACCCCGCTCGCGCAGATGACGAGCACGGCGCCCGCCGAGGTCAGAACGGAGAGCTGTCGCTCGAGCTGTCCGAGCGGCATCGACACCGCTCCCGCCGCGTGGCCACTCGAGAACTCGCTGGGCTCCCGCACGTCGACGAGCCTGGCGCCTTCGTTGACCAGCGCGATCGCCTCGGTGGCGGGCACCGCATGACTGCTGCCGAACATCAGGTCCTCTCCGCCGCGTCCCGATCGGGACTTTCGACACCGACCATTATACCCGATGGGGTATATGTGGATTGCGGTCAGCCGGGAGGTTCCCGATGCGCACGAGGTGGCGCGCCGCGCGGGTTCACCGTGCCGGGATAGTATCGTGCCACGATGGAATGTTGGCGACGCGACCAACGGCATCTCGTCTCCGATCTCTGGCCCGGTCGTCAGCCCCGACGCCGGGGCGCGGGCATGACCGAATCCGATGCGGCGACGAGAGCGGCCCCCGTCCAGTCCTCGAGCGAGGCGCCGACCGAGAAGGCGGAGGACCGTGCCGAAGCCGAAGCGGCCGGCACCCGCGAGGAACCGGACGGCGCCCCGGTCGCGGCTGCAACCACCTACTTCGGGGCCGACCTGCGCTCCCGGAGCGCCACCGAGCGCGCGCCGGGCGACTTCACGACCACGCCTGCGATCCTGCGGCTCGTCCCCTTGGCGATCGCCGTCGGGGCGCTCGGAGCCGGCATCTCGCTGGCGCTCCTCGACATGATCGGGTTCTTCACGAACCTCTTCTACTACCAGCGCTTGAGCGTCCATCTGGTCTCGCCGAACGCCAATGACCTCGGTGCTATCGCCATCGTCATCCCGGTCGGTGGCGGTCTCATCGTCGGGCTGATGGCGCGCTTCGGCTCTGAGCAGATCCGCGGTCACGGCATCCCCGAGGCGATGGAACGGATCCTGATCAACGGCGGTCGCGTCCAGCCGCGCCTCGCCGTCTTGAAGCCCGTCTCGAGCGCGATCAGCATCGGGACCGGCGGCCCGTTCGGTGCCGAGGGCCCGATCATCTTGACCGGCGGTGCCGTCGGGTCGATCGTCGGTCAGCTCTTCCGGCTGACGGCCGCCGAGCGGCGAAGCCTGCTGGTCGCAGGCGCGGCTGCCGGGATGAGCGCGGTGTTCGGCACCCCCGTGGCGGCCACGCTGTTCGGGGTGGAGCTGTTGGCCTTCGAGTTCCGGCCGCGCTCGATGGTCCTCATCGGCATCGCGGCGTCGACCGCCGACGGGCTCCGCATGGCGATGGCGAACGCCGGCCTCGTGTCGCCACAACCCCTGTTCCCGGTCCCGGGCCACGCGCCGCTCGGGGGCGTCGTCCTGCTGGGGGCGGCAGTCATCGGCATTGCGGCCGGCTTGGCCGCCTGGGTCATGACGCAAGCCGTGTACCGCTCCGAGGATCTCTTCAAGAAGCTGACGGGGCGCCTCCACTGGATGTGGTGGCCGATGATCGGTGGCCTGATCATCGGTCTCGGCGGTCTCGTCGATCGACGGGCACTCGGCGTCGGCTACAACACGATCCACGCCGAGCTGCTGGGCCAGCTCAGCACGGGCGCCCTGGCCCTCCTGTTCGTGGTCAAGCTGGTCATCTGGTCTGGCGGCCTCGGCGGAGGAACGAGCGGCGGCATCCTCGCCCCGATCTTGATGATGGGGGCTGCGCTCGGTGGCGTTCTCGGACATCTCCTGCCGGGAGCCTCGCCGGGGGTCTGGGCGCTCATCGGGATGGCCGGGGCACTCAGCGGTGTCACGCGATCCCCGTTCACCGCCGTCGTCTTCGCGTTCGAGCTCACCCACGACGAGAACAGCCTGCTCGTCCTGCTGCTCGTGGCCACGGTCTCCCACCTCGTCAGCGTTCTCGTCCTGAAGCGATCGATCCTCACAGAAAAGGTCGCCCGACGGGGCTTCCATGTCATGCGGGAGTACGCCGTCGACCCCCTTGAGGCGACGTTCGTGCGCGAGGTCATGGACACCGACGTCTACACCGTCGAGCCGACACGCAAGCTCGGCGAGGTCTACCGCGCACTCACCGAAGGCTCGCCTGAGCGGCGCCAACGGCTGTACCCGGTGGTGAGCGGTGACGACCGACTCGTCGGGGTCCTCCCGTGGTCGGCGGTGCTCGCGGCCAGGGATCGACCGGAGGAGCAGGTGCACGACGTGATGATCGCTCCCACCGCCGTCGCGCACTCGGACGAGATCCTGCGCTCGGTGGCCGATCGCATGGCCGCCTTGAGGCTCGGCGTGGTCCCCGTCGTCGACCGGCGCGACTCCAGCCACCTCGACGGTCTCATCACGCAGTTCGACCTGCTCGCGGCGCGCCAGGAGCTCCTCGAGGAGGAGCGCCACGCGGAACGGGTGCTGACGCTGCGCAAGGTCACGAGGCGCGTCACCGAAGACATGGCGGCAAGCGATGCGCCCGCCCGGCGCGGCCGGTGAGGGAGCGGGCCGTGGCCGCCACCGCCCTGTCGGCCGGGGAGCTGCGGTTGACCGGTCACCCGGTTACGCTCCGACCGTGAGGCGGTCGATCGTCGGCTACCACCGCGACGAGGCGGACGACTGGGTCGCGGAGCTCACCTGCGGCCACAACCAGCACGTCCGTCATCGCCCACCGTTCCAGGCCAGGCCGTGGGTGGTCGACGCCGAGGGGCGGGCGGCCAGGCTCGGGACACCGCTCGACTGTCCGCTCTGCGACCGAGCCGAACTGCCCGACGGCCTCCGGCTCGTTCGGTCCAGCAAGGAGTGGGACGAGCGCACGATCCCGCCGGGCCTGCTGCATGCTAACCACGTCGCCAGCGGCACGTGGGGACGGATCCTGGTGCGTCGCGGACGGTTGCAGTTCGTCGCGTCGACCGCGCCGCCGATAAGCCTCGTGTTGGGCCCCGGCTCGACCCAGGCCATCCCCCCCGACGTCGAACATCACGTGCGACCGCTCGGGGCGGTCTCGTTCTCGATCGACTTCCTCGGCGTCGACGAGCACGATCCGGGCGCTCCCGCCGGGGACGTCACGCCGCCGGCCCAGCCCGTGCCGGACGAAGGCGGCGATCCCGCCTGCTGGGCCGGGCTGCTCTGCCCCGAGTGCGGGGTCGTCCTCGACGGTGGATCCCACCGGGAGGGCTGCCAGGCGGCGTTTCGCGGCTGACCGGACCCCTCCGGCGGCGGCGCGGCCACCGATGTCCAGTCGGGTGCTCCTGATCCGAGCACCGGTACTCGGATGATCCGAGACGGTCGCTCTGGCAGGTGCTCCGACGGCAGCGCCGATCATGTCTTCGTGGGACGGAGCGCACCGGGAAAGGCGCGGGGGTGATGACGCCGTTGAGGACGTGCCGACCGTGGCGCGACCGGCTGCGCGGCCGGGGTCGCCGGCTCGGACCGATCGTCAGAGCGCTGCGGAGACGACGATGTCGGCGAGCCGCTGGAAGCGGTCGATGTTCCGGGCCTGGCTGAGCAGCCCGGCGGTGAGCGCGACGAACGTCACGTCGAGCTCGGGTTCCACCCAGTAGACGGCGCTGCCGGCACCGTAGTTGCCGAAGGTCTCCGGCGAGGTGAGCGTGCCCAACTGGTGGCGGACGATCTGCGTGCCGCGCACATTGAAGCCCAAGCCGATGTATGCGGGTGGGGGCGCGTAGCCGGCGCGCAGGGCCACCGCTCGGTATAGCTCGTTGGGGAGCTCGCCGGTCCAGTTCCTGCGGGCGACGCTGATCGACCGCGGGCTCAGGACGCGGGCGCCGGCGAGGGTGCCGCCGTTCCGCAGCATCTCGGCGACGGCCAAGAGATCGCCGGTCGTCGAAGCGGCGCCGACCCAGGTCGCCTCATTGGACTCGGCGACGTACAGCCCGTTGTCCCCGGGGGCTCCGTGCGCCAACGCCTTGACGGGGATGAGGCCGCGCATGTCAGGGACGACGTGGCGGGCCCGCATATGAGGTAGGACGCCGAGCCAGGTGTCGGTCATCTCGAGCGGAGCGAGGAGATCCTGCTCCAGGATGTGATGGATCGTCCGCCCGCTCGGGTCGGTCCGTCGCAGCACTTCGCCGAGCAGCGCATGGTTGGCCATCGGCGAGTAGTCGCAGCGCGTCCCGGGTTCGACGACACCGTGGACGTGCTCACACACCGCCGCGACGGTCTCGTCGAGGCGGTCGACGTACATCCCCGGCTCGGCCTCCCAGACGCTCGGCATCCCGGTGGTGTGGGTCAGGAAATTGAAGATCGTCGCTCGATCGCGTGGGGCGCCGGCGAACTCCGGAATCAGGTCGACCATCTTGGTCGTCAGCGCGAACTGCCCCAGCTCGATCGCCCGCAACGTCAAGATGTTGATGAACGCCTTGGTCAGCGAGAAGACGCTGAACACGGAGTCGGCCCGAATCGGCTGTGTCCTCTCGGCATCGGCGAACCCGACTGCCAGATCGAGCGCGAGCTCCCCGTGCCGTGCCACCTTGATCGAGGCGCCGTAGTAGAGCCCGGACTCGACGTCTTGCTCGACGACGGCCTGCAGATGGGCGAGGCGGTCCCGGGACATGCCGGAGCTCGTAGTCATGAGTCCCATTTCTCCTGATCCGTGTTCGGACATCGCCTCGATCATGCCCGGCCAGTCCTGAGCAGGGCCGGAAAGCGCGGCTTGCGACGTACTGGACCTTCTCCCTCTGACACCCGCTCGTCCGGCGCCGGTCGGAGGGCGCGCGACCATCCGGCCATGGATGAAGGTCGACAGACGACTCCGACCGGCACGAGTGCCGGACGTGACCGCCACACGGTTCGAGCGCGCCGCGCCTGCATGGCGCGATCACGGTGTGACGCCGAAGGTGATCCGGTAGACACACCCGCCGGCGCAGGTGAAGGTGCTGGTCGCGTCGTCGTACGCGTACGAGTAGGCGGACGGCTCGGCTCGCTTGAACACCGCCGCGTCGTCGATCGGCCATCTCGTCGGAATGCAGACCGAGCGGCTCGACCACGACCCGCGACAGCAGTAGGGGTCGGTGCCGAACCGTGCGCAGGCGGACAGGCAGCCGACGACCGTGCCCCCGGCGTGCACCTGGAGCACCGGTGGACAGACCACGATCCTGGTGCAGCCCGCCGCCGAGCAGCCGTCCGGGCTGATGCGGTCCTTCGTCGAGGCGTGGAGCGTGTCGATGTACATGGGCACGTTCGAGCCGTCGACCATGCTGACGTCGTAGAAGTCGAGGTGGTCGTAGGAATCGAGGTTGTACTCGGCGAGCGCCGCCGGGATCGCGCCGTAGTCGGTGCACTGGAACCTGCCCTCGCAGTCGCCCGTCTCACAGTGCCCTCGTCCCTCTCGGTTGAAGTGGCAGCCGGTCCGCCCCCAGAAGCGGCCGTTCCAGCGATTCGGGACCCCGATGGTGACCTCGTGACCGGCGGGGAGCACCCAGCCGGTCTCGCGTAGGGCCGGGGGTCGGGGTCTGCTGCCAACCGGCCACCCATATCGTTTCCTGAAGAGCATTGCCGAACGTGACGGTTCGCTGGCGCGACGTCCCGGGGGTCGCCGGCGCCGAGGCACCGGCGGGTCCTGCCGGGTCTGCCGAGGCGAGGCCGAGCACCATGAGGAAGATCAGTAGCGGTGCGGTGAAGGGCCGGGCGCGCCGTCGCGGCGGTGGTTCGTGCGCTGTCGCGTGGGCCGATGATGACCGCTCACCGCCGGTGCCACAAGCATCCTCCCCGAGGCGACGGGGCCGCCGGTCAGCTCGCCGCGCGCGGAAGGTCGCCCGCGCCACCGGGACGCTGCGACGTCGGGACGTGGGCGCAGGGGCCGCTCGCGTGCGCCGCATCCAGCGGTGCCCCGAGCGACACCGGACGGCAAACGAGACCGGCTGCGTGGTGCTCGACGCCCGCCGATTCGGCCAGGCGGCCGGTCGTGACCGTCTTGCTAGCGTGGGTGCGGCTATGGGGGAGCGGGCCACGTCCGAGCGGCGCCCCGTGCTGGCCGAGCGCTCGTTGCGGTCGTGCCTGGGGCGCTTCGCCACCGGCGTGGCTGTGGTCACCTTCGACGGACCGGACGCGAGCAGCGGCATCACGGTGAACTCGTTCACGTCCGTCTCGCTCGAGCCACCACTCGTGCTGGTGGCGGTCGCCAAACGTGCCCGTTCGCACGACGCGCTCGGTGGGCGTGCCTTCTGCGTGAACGTGCTGGGGGCCGAGCAGGAAGTGCTGGCGCAGCACTTCGCGGGAGGACCCCGGGCAGTGTTCGAATGGGTCCCCGGGACGTACGCACCGCGCCTGCCCGGGGTCCTCGCGCACCTGGAATGCACGCCGTGGCGCTCGTACGACGGGGGGGACCACACCCTCTTCCTCGGCGAGGTCCGGGGCTTCGACTACCGCGACGGCGACTCGCTCGCCTACCTGGGCAGTCGTTACCGGACGATCGCCGAGCAGGAGCTCGGCGTCGACTACCTGATCTGAGGCGTGACAGAGGGGGACGACGGATGGCGGTCAGAACTGGGAGCGAGTACATCGAGCGCCTGCGCGCGAGCGCGCCGACGGTGATCGTCGAGGGGGAGACGGTCACGGTCGGGATCCCCGATCATCCGGCCTTCCGGAACGTCGTCGCCACCTACGCCGAGCTGTTCGACATGCAGCACGACGCGGCACTCCGAGACGTGCTGACCGATCCGTCACCCGTCACGGGCGAGCCGGTGGCCACCTCGTTCATGGTGCCGCGCACGCGGGACGATCTCGACAAGCGCGGTCGCGCGATGAAGACCTGGGCCGACCACAGCTTCGGCATGCTGGGACGCACCGGCGACTACCTGAACAGCTGCCTGATGGCGCTCAGCGAGGCGGAGGGCTGGTTCGCGCAGGCCGATCCCGCGTTCGGCGAGAACATCCGGCGCTATTACGAGATGGCGCGCGACCAGGACCTGCTCAGTACGCACACACTGGTCCCGCCCCAGGCGAACCGGAGCCAGAGTGCGGGCCAGCAGCTCGGTGGCGCGCTCGCCGCACGCATCGTCAAGGAGACCGACAACGGCGTCGTCGTCCGCGGTGCCCGCCTCCTAGCGACCATCGGCCCGACCGCCGACGAGCTCCTGGTGTTCCCGTCGACGGTGCTGAAGGGCACCCTGGACGACGCTCCTTACTCGTTCGCGTTCGCGATTCCCTGCGACACGCCGGGCCTGCGGTTCGTCTGCCGGGAGCCGATGGACCGCGGGCGCAGCCATTTCGACCATCCGCTCGCCTCACGCTTCGAGGAGATGGACGCCGTCGTCGTCTTCGACGACGTGCATGTTCCCTACGAGCGCTGCTTCCTGCTCGGCCATCCTGAGCTGTGCAACACCTTCTACACCGAGACAACGGCCGTCGCGCACATGACGCATCAGGTCGCGAGGCGCACGACGGCCAAGACCGAGTTCATGCTCGGGCTGATCACCTGCCTCACCGAGGCGATCGGGATCGGCAAGTTCCAGCACGTCCAGCAGGACGTCGCGGAGGCGATCGTGGCCCTCGAGATCATGCGCGCCCTCGTACGCGCCGCCGAGGTCGACGCCGCCCCCAACCGCTTCGGGGTGATGACACCGAAGTGGGAGCCGCTGAACGCAGCCCGCAACTGGTATCCGAAGCTCTATCAACGCTTCCCGGAGATCCTGCGCAAGCTCAGTGCCAGCGGACTGATGGCACTTCCCACCGAGGCGGACGTCGTCGGCCCGGCGCGCGCGGACGTCGAGGCATTCCTGCAATCGGCGACGCTCAACGGCCCCGAGCGCACGCGCCTGTTCCGTCTGGTGTGGGACACCTGCATTTCGTCGTTCGCCGGCCGCCAGGCCCTGTACGAGTACTACTTCTTCGGCGATCCGGTGCGCATGGCCGGCGCCCTGGCGGACAGCTACGACAAGGAACCGTTCGCAGAACGGATCCGCCAGTTCCTGTCGAGCCCGGGCGCGCTGCCCGGGCGCTGACGCTTCGGGATCGGGCGACGGGGAGGTCACCCTCGGTTGCCCCGTCGCCGACGCGACACGGTGGTCACATCCCGACGGCGGCGCCGAGCCGGTCCGCCGGAGGTTCCGTGTCCCTGCGGTGACGTGGTCCGACAGCATCCGGGGACGCCCGGTTCCGTACCGGCCGGGCGCGAAGCGCACCAGTCGGCACAGCCCAGGACGATCGCGGCCGCTCGACCCGAGACGGTTCGGCGGATCAGACGGTCTCGGTGTCGAAGAGACCTGTGCTCAGGTAGCGCTCGCCGGTGTCGGGGAGAACGACCAGAATCGTCTTGCCCGTCATTTCCCCGCGTGCGGCGAGTCGGGTGGCGGCGCAGAGGGCGGCACCGCTCGATATGCCGGCGAGGATGCCCTCGGTGGCGGCGAGCCTCCGGGCGGCCTCGGTTGCGTCGGGCCCGCCGACCTTCATCACCTCGTCGTAGATGGTGGTGTCGAGGATCGCCGGGACGAATCCGGCCCCGATGCCCTGGATCCGGTGGGGCGCCGCCGATCCACCGGAAAGGACCGGTGATTCCTCGGGCTCGACGGCCACGACCCAGATCGCCGGGACGCGGGCCTTCAGGACCTGCCCCACCCCGGTGACGGTACCGCCGGTGCCGACCCCGGCCACGAAGGCGTCGAGCTGGCCGTCGAGGTCGTCCAAGATCTCGAGGGCAGTGGTCCGGCGATGCACGTCCGGGTTCGCCGGATTCTCGAACTGCTGGGGCAGGTACCAGCCGTGCTCGGCAGCGAGCCGGCGCGCCTCCTCGATGGCCCCCCGCATCCCGTCAGCGGCAGGCGTCAGGACGATGCGGGCGCCGTAAGCGGCGATGATCCTCCGGCGTTCGACGCTCATGCTATCTGGCATCGTGAACACGGAGCCATAGCCCTTGGCGGCCGCGACCATGGCGAGACCGATGCCCGTGTTGCCGCTCGTCGGCTCGATGACGGTGCCGCCGGGCGCGAGATCGCCGGAAGCCTCCGCGGCCTCGATCATCGCAAGGGCGATGCGATCCTTGACGCTTCCCCCGGGGTTCGCGCTTTCGAGCTTGGCCACTAGCGTCGCCGCCACGTCGGCGCCGAACCGGTGGAGCCTCACCAGCGGCGTGCGACCGATGAGCTCGGTCACGTCATCGTGCACACCCATCACGCGTCTCCTTCGGCATCGCCCTTCATCCACGCTGCTGGGAGGTGCTCCTCACCTGCCGGCTGCTCGACTCGCGTCCCGCCCACGGTCACGCAGCGGCCGCGCGCCGAGACCACGACCGAGCCCGGCGCCACGTCGTCGACCACCAGCGCGTGCGGGCCGATCCGGCTGTTCTCGCCGACGACCACGGGACCGAGCACCGAGCAACCGACGCCGAGCGTCACATCGTTGCCGATGGTGGGATGACGCTTCGCGCCCTTTTCGTCGGCCCACCACCCATGGCCGCCGAGGGTCACGCCGTGGTACAGCATGACGTCGTCGCCGACGACCGCCGTCTCCCCGATGACGACGCCCGCACCGTGGTCGATGAAGCACCGCCTGCCGATCGCGGCTCCGGGATGGATCTCGATCCCCGTGAGGAGCCGGGCTACCTGGGATATCAGCCGCGGTAGGAAGGGAACACCGACCTTCCAGAGCGCGTGCGCGAGCCGGTACGACCAGATCGCCCACAGACCTTGATAGAGGATGACCTCGATGGCGTGCACACCGTGGAGCGCCGGATCCTTGCGGTACGCGACGGTCAGGTCTTCGAGCATTGCTCAGCTCGGGATGCCGACCGGATCTCCATGAATGGACCGTACCCACTCAGCTGCCCTGCCGTCCCGTGCCGAACGGCCCAACTTTGTCGCGCGACGAGGTGCCGCCGGAGCTGCGCCAGTTGCGCCGAACGGTCACAGGACGGTCCACCGTTCGGCTCGGCGTCTCGACAGGCGACGAGCTCGTGCGCCTCGTCCTCGAGCCGCCGGGCGTCAGGCCAGGCCCGGAGCCAACTTGGTCGCGCGCCAACGGATCACCTCTCGCTGCACGCCGAGCGTCACAGCGATGCACAGCAACAGGCTCGACGCGCCGAGCGCGACGATCTTGGTCGAACGGTCGATGCCCACCTCCATCAGGAAGTGGGCGCCAAGCGAGACGAGTCAGAGGACAACCGTGACCTGGTGCCTTTCCGCCACGGCGCACCGTCCTCGACGCGCCAGACCTTGACCGTGAGCGCGCGCACGGCTCCGAGTGCGGCGCCGAGGAGCAGCTCGCCGAGCAGCCACGCGATGGTGGCGGCGCCGATGGCGTGGCCCTTGGTCGCGCTGACGATCTCGACGACCCCGATTACGACGAGGACGAGGACGAGGTGGACCGCGGAGCGCTCGTTCACGGGTCGGGTCTGCACCTGACGGGTCACGAGCAACGCCACGATCGCGACGCCGACGACGATGTTTGTGACTGCGCCGGTGGACATGATCGGCCTCGCGACGACGGGTGCGTGCCGTCAGTATGGCTGTGCTCCCGGGGGGTCGGCACCACTGCTTCCGCGGATCTCGAGCCGCGACGCCGAACGAGCAGGTAGGCATCGCGAATCGGTGCTTCGCTCGTCTGGGGCCAGAGCGAACACCAGCGGGCTCCTCCCGCGCTCGATCGTAGGAGGAGCGGTGCGTCCGGTCGAGAGCGACGCCGGGGAGCGTGGCGCCGCCGCGCAGCCACCGGGTCGTGATGTCTGCCGGTGGGCTCGGTCGCGTCACGGTGCCCGAAGAGACGCAGGACCGGCGCTCGTTGACCGGGCCGTCCCCACCTTCAGGTGCCACCGAATGGGCGGCTCGTTCAGTAGACGAATCTCGCCGATCGGACGGCCGCGCTGGTCCCGCGTGCGGTGTGGACCCTTACGTACTGGACGCCGGTGCCGGCGGGGCACACCGCGATGAGCCTCGTGGCGGAGAGGTCGCGTACGCCACGGGCACGGTGGGATCCGAAGAGGACCGTCATGTGCTTGGTGAAGCCCGATCCGATGACGAGGACGCGGACTCCGCCCGTCGGCGATCCTCGCTCGGGCGTCAGCCGCACGACGTGTGGCGCCGTCGCCCGGGCGGTCATGGCGGGGCCTGGGGAGATCACCGGGCCGAGCGCGGTCGTCGCCGGGGCGACACTCGTGGTGATCGGCGTGGTGACGGGCTCGGTCTCGGCCGGGCTCGATGTCGTCGTCGCAGGGGCCGACGTCGACGTCGTGGGGCTCGGCACGGTCGTGGTGGTCGTCGACGGATCGGTTGTGCTCGGCGATGACCCGGCGACGGTCACGACCAGCTGCTTGGAGGCGGAGCCGCCGTTCAGGCCCGCGAGGCCGTGCGCCGTGAGCGTGAACGTGTAGTTCAGCGCTTGGGACCCCGGATTGGACGGCAGGCTGGCCAGCACGGTGCCGGTGCTCGCCGGGCACGGAGCGACGTCCGACAGGGGTGCTGCGGGGTTGTGGCCCTGGTACAGGTAGGCGAACGGCATCTCGACCGACGTCGCGGCCGACGGGGTCACACTCACGGCGCACTGCGTGGCGTTCGTCGTGGCGTAGTCGAGGGTCACGGCGCCACCGGAGGACGCTAGCGTCCCGGGCCCGGTGAAGGAGGAGACGGCGGGACCCCCCTGGGCCGGGCCCTGGTAGACGCTCTGGGAGACCTCCGCCTCACCGGGGAGGGCCGAGCCGGTCGCTCCGATGATGTCGTGCCCGGTCCCGTACTTGTCGTACTTGAAGGCGACGCCCGAGGTCGGGATCGGACCCGGGAAGGTCACCACGACCGACGTCGTGGGCGACGCGTTACCGGGGCAGCTGATCGCGCTGGCGAACGTCAGGCTCGCGGGGTTCGTCGACCACCACGGCGAGGCGTAGTGAAACGAGACGGCCGTGAACGGGTCGTTGCCGGACGCCTGGCAGTAGACGGGGGTGGAGAAGTGCATCGTCGCCGTGCTGCCGCTGATGTCGATCGAGGTGAGCTCCGGCCCGACGCCGGTCGCGCTGACGTAGTACGACCCGGGAATGGTCTCGATGACGCCGACCTGTTCGTAGGAGGCGAGCGCAGGCGTCGGGATGTAGTCGAGATTCGCGCCGTACGTGTTGCCGAGGGCGGATTCACCCGGGTTCGAGGTTCCGCAGGCGGCGCCACCCAGTACTACGGCGGTGGCCAGGTCGTACACGGTGTCCGTGCCGCTGGCGCTGCTGCAGAAGGTGATGACCTCGGGGGCGGAATCGTCGGGCGGTCCGATCAGGTCGGAGGTCGGCACGGCGATCTCATCGAAGATGTCTGGTATCGATGGTCCCGGCTCGCCGAAGCCGATGCTGCAATTGTGGCCGCCGAACACCCGTGAGAACGTGGTGGGCGAGGTGATCTCCGCGCAGCTCGCGACCTGGTAGGGCTTGGACGCCTGACCGCTCGCGACGAGGTTCCAGGCGGCGCCGTTGGCGGTGATCCCGGTCGAGCTGAGGATCTCCAGATCCGTGAGGGACGGCGCTGTGCCCGAGAAGGCGCCGACCGTGAAGGTAATCGTCGAGCCGCTCTCGCTCGCGCCCGGCAGCGCACCCGCCTGGTTGCTCGACAGCGTGACCTCGTTCGTTCCGTCGGTCAGCTCGAGCGCCCACGGGACCGTGACGGTCGCGCTCTCGTTGAACGTGACGGACAAGGTGTCTCCGGGCGCGAGCGTGGTTCCGGCGCAGCTCCCGCCGCACTCGCTGGTCGAGGTCGAAATCAGCGGCGTGACGGCCGCGTCGACGGTCTCGGGTCTCGCCAGCGTCACGACCGTCGACCCCGCGATCATGCCGAGCACAACGAGCACGGTGACCAGTCGCGGCGCACGCCCGGACCGCCGTCGCCTGCGCGCCGCCTGGGAGTGGATCGCGTGGGCCAAGGATGGTCTCTTCTGGTCGGAGGGCACGACTGTGGGTCGCGCTCTGGCGGGCACGACGGCCGCGCGGTGCAGACGCAGGAGTCGACTCGCGTAGGTCGGGGCGATCTGACCGTATCCTCCGATCATCTCCTGGTCATCCTCCATTTGCGTGATCGGATTGCATGATCGGGGACCCGAACTTTGCTTCTGGGCGCCCGATGTCGGCCGTTCCAGGCCCGGAAGGAGGACAACGAGTCGACCGGCGCGACCGCGGCCGTCGGGGCTTGGCGCCTGAAGTACCCTCGGGTGATGTCGTTCTTCCGTCGTGCGCCGAGGGACCGAGCGCCGTCGACTGGCGGTGGCGAGACCCTTGAGGCGATGGAGCAGAGTCCGGCGCTGCTGGATGCGGAGCGGAGGGTGAACCGGCTTCCGCCGCCTCCGCCCTCTCCGAACGCCTACCTGGACGCGATACTCGGTCCATCCCCGCAGATCGTCGTCTACCCGGACGACGAAGGGCTGGCCGATCCCTGAGGGAACAGCGGCCTGGGCGGCCGCAGCCTCCGGGACAAGCAGGGGACTGCATGCGAGCCACGCGACCGGCGGGGTCTGATCGGGTCGACGAGCTGCCGTCAGCGCCTGGTCGGCAGCACGGAGGCGAAGACGCTGCGGTAGCGCTCGTCGTGGAAGAGCTTCGCAGTGAGCGTCTCGAGGGGGACGATCGCCCACACTCCAACGGCGCAGAGGGCGCCGGAGAGCGGGCCGATCACGTAGACCCAGTAGTCGGTGAACCGCCCGGTCACCACCGCGGGCCCGAGGCTGCGGGCCGGATTGAGGCTCGTCCCGGTGTAGGGCGCCCCTTGCCAGACGAGCACGGCAACGACGACGGCGGCGGCGAGCGGCGTCCAGCGAGCGGTGCGCCGTGACGAGACGAACGCGAAGATGGTGACGATGAGCAGGGCGGTCATCGCCGCTTCGATCCCCGTGGCGCCGAATGGGCCGACGGCGTGACTCGGGAGCGTGAGCCCGTCCCGGACACTCATCGCCCGGCGCCCCCATAGCCCCCGCACCGCGAAGGCGCCCGCGACGGCGCCAGAAGCCTGAGACATGAGGTAGCCGAGCAGGTCGTGCCAGTGGAGATGCCGACGGCACCAGAACGCGAGCGTCACGGCCGGGTTGAGGTGCGCTCCCGAGCGGCGGCCGAGCGGAGAGATGGCGACGAGGGCGCCGCAACTGGCGAAGAGCGTCCCGGTGATCAGCAGCCGGAACGAGTGGGAGGGGAGCGACGGGGCCACCGGAGAGCCGGCGCCGAAGTCGAGTACGACGGCCGAGAGGCCCCCGAGAAGGAGGAGCGCGGTCCCGAGCAGCTCGCAGCCCCACTCCGTCCAGTGCCAGCCTCCCTGTGCCGCATGCGGCGATTGCCCTGGAACGCGTGCTCCGCTCGGCCCGGGCACGCGTCTCGGCGCCATGGCGGGAGGCTACCGGGACGTCGTGGTAGCGCGGGAGGCGCCCGGGTAGGTGGCAACGGTCGCTCGCCCGAGCCCGAGCCGCTCCTATCCGGACGCGAGCGACGTCGACGACGCCCGATGGTCGGGCGTCGTTGCGAACGGGTCCATCTCCCCACCCGACCCGCCGACCTAGTCCGGCTCCTACCCTTACCGTCTGGTGGGCTTCAGCGCGCTCGACCGGGTCACTCCGGCAAGCTCGGGCTGAACCCCGCGCTCGGCACGGACCGGCGGCGGGCGTGAGGACCGGACACGGCGCTCGGATCCCCACCCCCGGCCTTGGCCTGGATTATGGTGCTCGCACCACTAGCACTGATGAGCCTATGGACCGTCGCCCCGGAACACCTGTCGAACGAGACGTCGGGCGTGGAGGCGCTGATCGAGGAGGCGCGGCGGCGACAGCGCCGCCGTCGCAGGAAGGTGGGCGCCGCCGCCCTCGCGATCGCCGGCATGTGCTCGTACCTGGCGATCGGCGGGAGGGGCGCCGGCGTCCCGTCGGCGACGCCAGCCGCTCACGCCGCGTCCCGGGACGTGCCGTACGCGGACCCCGCGGCGCTCCACGGTCACGGCGATCTCGCGTTCGTTTCACGGGATCGGCTCTGGGTGATCGACGGCGCGAAGGACCGGCTGACGGCGGTCTCGAGCCGGTCGCAACAGGCGAGTGGCCCGCGGTTCTCCCCGGACGGGAGGTGGCTGACCTACACGACCCGGCTCCTCGGAGCTCTGGCTCGCCCGATCCGACGGAAGCTCGCTCCGGCGGGTCCCCGCAAGCGTCAGCGAGAGCTGGCTCCCGAACGGTCAGCTCGTGACCAACCGGGGGCTCTGGCGGGTCGCGCCGTCCGGGCTCGCCGCGTGGTCGCCCGACGGTGACCGCTTCGCGTTCCTGACGACCACGCTCAAGGTGAGCCTCGCCACGCCCTCGCGCGGCGTCGTACGCCTCGAGGTCTCGAGCTCGCCCACCGGGGCACACAGGCTGTGGTACGAGACCGCCGTCTCGTTCTCGAAGCGGTCGGGGCTCCACGGCGACTTCGTTGCCCAGGTGGACGTTCTTCCCGACCGCGCAGGCGCCCTCATCTGGATCGATCCCGACAGGGCCGGTGCGGCGGACGGGCTCGATCTGTACCTCCTCCGCGCTCCCGGAGACGTCCCGACACAGCTCGGCACCGCGCCGGCGGGCTCGGTCAACGACGGGCGGCCCGGCACGTTCGCCATCGTGAGCGGCGGGAACCGCTACGCGTGGCTCACGAAGACCGTCGAGACGTGCGTCGCCGCGACCGCCGTGTGAACACCGGTGGACGCGCCGGCGGGGGGGCTCACCTTCGACCCCGCGTGGTCCCCGAATGGGTCCGTCCTCGCGTTCGTCGAAGCGCCGCCCAGCGCGGCGACGAACTTCTACCAGTCGACCGTTTCGAGCTGGTACGCCGAGCACACGCTCTGGCTGCTCGGTCGCGGTTCACGGGTGCCGACCGAGGTGGGGGGCGCGAACGGCGCATCCGTGCCCGTGTGGTCGAGCGATGGCGAGAGCCTGCTCTACGTGGCGGGCGACGGGCTCTGGCTGCTTCCCACCGTTCGGAGCAGGCCGGTCAGGGTCGCCGGCCCGCTGTTTCCGACCGGCGCATGGCCCACGTACTGCGGCCAGGTCGGTGGGCCGAGCCAGCTCGCCCGGTCGACGCCGTGACCGCCTGAGCCGACAGGGCTAGCGTTGGCGCACGCCGATCGGCGGGCTGCGACCGTACTGGGTGGGCGAAAGGGTGGCATGGACTCGCTAGCGGTGGTGCTCGACGAGGCCTGCGAGCGCATCCTGCAGGCGCAGGACGAGGAGCGGTCCCTGACCACGATGCGCGTGAGCGCCCCCGTGTACCGGGCGATCCTGGCCGCGAAGTCGGACGACCTCGCGCGCGGTGACCCGGTGATGCTCCTCGACCTCGAGGTCGTGCCAGACCTCTCGCTCTCCGGCGAGTCCGTCGACGTGCGCTGAGGAGGGCCATCGCCGCCGAATGCGCAGGCGCCGTCCAGGCGGGCGAACCCCGGGCCCGGACGCTCGGGTCGCCACAGGTCGTTGCACATAGCGCCATTGACAGCCCAGGTCGGTGTCACTACGGTCCGCGTGAGTACTGCGCGTCGTAGCAGGGAGGGGGACGGTGCTCACTCGCGAGGAGAACGAGTACCTGTGCAGGGTTGGCCCCGGGACGCCGATGGGGTCGCTGTTCAGGCGCTATTGGATGCCCGCGGTCATCGCCTCCCGGCTGCCGGCCCCGGACTGCCCCCCAGTGGCGTTCCGGCTGCTCGGCGAGCGACTGGTCGCGTTCCGCGACTCGGAGGGTCACGTCGGCGTGCTCGACGAGCTGTGCTGCCACCGTGGGGCGTCGCTCGCGCTCGGGAGGGTCGAAGACTGCGGGATCCGGTGCCTGTACCACGGCTGGAAGTTCGGCGCCGACGGCACGATCCAGGAAACTCCGAACCTGCCCGATTCCCGCTTCAAGGAGCGCGTAAGGGCACCCGCCTACCCGGTACGGGAGGCGGCAGGGCTGATCTGGGTCTACCTCGGGCCCACCGAGAAGCAGCCACCCTTCCCCACCTACAGCTGGATGGACGAGGGGGCTCCGGTTCGCGCCGTGGAGCTCGTCTTCGATTGGAACTGGGCCCAGGTGATGGAGGGCCTGCTCGACTCCTCGCACGTCGGCGTGCTGCACGTCGACGAAATAGGCGCGGTCACCGACGGCGAGTACCGCGACACCAAGACTGGTCGCGATGGCTACCCCACCCGGGACAACGCACCGAAGATCGAGGTCCGCAACACCGACTTCGGCTTTCACTACGCGGCGCTCCGGCAGCCGACCGAGGGCGGTGACGACGACTGCTACGTGCGCATCACGCCGTTCATCATGCCGTCGATGTGCTACATCCCGCCGTCCGGGCCCGGCGCGTTGATCGTGGTTCCGCGCGATGACTCCCTCACGTCCCAGATCGCGGTCGGCGTGACCGGTCCCACCACGAACTCGCAGAGCACGGCGCGCCTCCTCGGCATGGGCTTTGTCGGACCGGACGGCCGGGTCCAGCTCCCCCCACAGGACCGGGAGGCAATGGCTCGCGGCGATTCGTTCTGCGGCGTTCCGGGGATCCCGGTCCAGGACGCGCTGGTGCAGGGCTCGATGGGTGCGATCTTCGATCGCAGCAAGGAGCACCTCGTGCCGGCCGATCTCGCGGTCATCCGGATGCGCCGGCTGCTCATCGAGTCCGCCCGACGGGTCGAGGCGGGCGGCGACCCCGTCGGCCTCGATCGGGACGTGGGCACCAAGGAGATCGCTTGTTTCAGCGGCCTCATGGCGCGTAGCACGCCCTGGCGGCAGATGGTCCCGGGCAACGTCGAGATCGACTCGGCGAGCGCCGGCGCGGAGCCGGTGCTGACCTAGAGCGCCTGGCGTCGCGGGCGCGACGCGCCTACGGCCGCGAGGACGAGACCCAGCGCTTGCGGGCGGTGGCCACCCGTTCGAAACTGCGCAGATGGCAATGCTTGCGACCTTCGAGGAGCTGGTGTCCGAGGCGGAGGCGGCGCCGGTCGACGGTTGGGGCTTCTCCTGGTTGGAGGGGAGGGCCACCGAGGAGCGACCGGCCTGGGGCTACTCGCGCCTCCTCGGCCAGCGGATGGCGGGCGTACGATCGGGGCTCGACCTCCGGACCGGTGGCGGCGAAGTGCTCGCCGGGATCCCGCATCCGCCGCCGCTCCTCGTCGCCACCGAGTCCTGGCGCCCGAACGTCGGGCTGGCGCAGGCGAACCTGCGCCCGCTTGGCGGGTCGGTGGTCGAGGTCGCCGAGGATGCCGATCTGCCCTTCGCGACCGGCTCGTTCGACCTCGTCGCGAGCCGCCATCCGACGGACACGCGTTGGGATGAGGTGGCGCGCGTCCTCCCCTCCGGCGGGAGCTACCTGTCGCAGCAGGTCGGCGGCGGATCCAACCGTGAGCTCTACGAGTTCATGAGGGGTCCGCAACCGACGAGCGACGAGCGCAGCGCTGAGCGAGCGGCCGGGGAGGCCGCGGCGGCGGGCCTCGTCGTCGCCGACCTTCGCGAAGCGGTGCTGCGACTGGTGTTCGACGATGTCGGGGCGATCGTCTACTTCCTCCGCAAGGTCGTCTGGACGGTCCCGGGCTTCACCGTGGAGCGCTACCGCGACGAGCTCCGCCGGCTCCACGACCGCATCCAGTCGGAGGGACCCTTCGTCTCGCACACCCGACGGTTCCTGATCGATGCGGGCAAGCCTTCCTGAAGCTCGCTGTGGCAAGTGACCTCGATCGGTGTTCGCCGGCCGCCGCGGGCGGAGCCTGGTCGGGGCGCTCCTGGCGGCCGGCCTCAGGTCACGGCGTCCGCTCCGCCGCTCCGTCGGCGGGAGACGACCGCATCGCCTTGGTGAGCTGCGCCTGGCGCTCGATCTCCACGAAGCCGAGCGATCGGTAGATGCCGACGGCCGGTCCGCCGGGATCGGCCACGATGACCAGCTTGCCGGCGCCGAGCTGTCGCACCCCATAGCTGCCGGCCCGGTGCACCAGCGTGCTGGCCAGTCCCCTCCTTCGGTGGTCCGGGTGGGTCTCGACGTGCTGGAACCGGCCCAGCCCGGCGCCGTCGGCGACGAGGCCGAGCCAGGAGCGCAGCCGGCCGTCGACGAAGGCGCCAAAATACGCCGCGCGACCCGATCCGCTGAGCTCTCGCGCTTCGCTGGTCCTGCGCACCAGGAACGCGCCGTGCTCGGCCGAGCTGAGTCTTTCTTCCCAGGCGATGGCGCGGCGCAGTTCGATGATCTGCTCCCAATCGTCGTCTGCGCCCAGCCGGCGAAAGTCTGCGTCGCGATTGAGCCGGGCCGGTGCGCGAAGCGTCGTGGCAGTCATGACGGCCTGGATCTCCGGATTCAGGCCGGCGGCGCGGAGTCCCGAGATCTCCCCGAAATCGCCGGCCGTGCCGTCGATGCCGATCGCGACGTGACCGGCACCGGGGAACTCCTCTGCGAACAGGGCGAGCCACCGCTCGGCATCCCCTGGCCCCGGGGTGGAGGGGAAGAGGAGAAAGTTGCCCCAGTAGTACGTGGCATTTCGGGGGGTGCGCGCGACAACGTAAGGGCCGCGGTCGACCACCTCGGACCCGGCCAGGCGGCGCACCATTAGGTCGGTGCGGAAACCGAGCGATCGCACCTCCACGCGCGCGACAGTAACCGGGCGCGAATGCAGACGGTCCACCGCGCCTGCGCCGCGCGCTGCGCCCGAAGGCGCTTCTCGCGCCCGCGCCGGTCGATTCGCGGGCGCCGGCCCGCCGCCGTACGATCGGGCGAAGGAGAGCCGACCGCCGGTTCGACGCGGGTGCGTCGAACCGTGGGCAACGTCGGCAGGCCGGTCCGGGGCAGGGAGGGGCACGTGACGCGTGGTGGTGGCCGGCAGTGGCTCGAGACGATGGGCGCTCAGCTCGTCCGGTACTTCCAGATGGCGCCGAACGGCAGCGCCAGCATGGACGAAGGCGGGTGGCTGGCGCTCACGGGCGAGCGGTCGGCCGATCTCAACATGGCTTGCGTGCTCGACGGTCCGCGTGCGCCGTCGCTCCTCACGAGCTATGTGCGATCGGCGCACGCGGCGGGGGTCCCGCTGGTCCTGATGCTCGAGCACGCCGACGATGAGCTGTTCGACCGAGCACGCGAGCTCGGCGCTGAGCACGTCGGAGAGATCCCGATCATGGTCTGGAGCGACGGGCTGACGTCCGCGATCGCCACGTCGGACCACGCCCGTCCCGTCTCCGCGACCGACGAGCTCGCATCGGTGATCGGGCTCATGGCCGAGGCATTCTCGCTCGATCTCGGCATGTGCCTCAGCGCACTGGCGCCGCTCTACGGCGTCGAGGGCGTCACCTTCTGGCTCTGCGAGCGAGAGGGCGAGATACTCGGGACGGGCGTGGGCATCCGCAGCGGGGAGGTCGTCGGCATCTACAGCATGGCGACGCCGGAGCGGCACCAGCGCCAGGGCGTCGGCAAGGCGGTGCTGTCGACGATGATGGCCAACTACCTCGCCGACGGCGTGGCTGCGTTCTACCTGGGCGCGACGTCCGCTGGCTTTCGGCTCTACGAGCAGCTCGGCTACCGCGTCGTCGCCGAACCGCCGGCGTTCGTGATCGGGACCTCGACGCAGTTCCACCAATGATCCCCGGCTGCCGGGGCGGTCCCCGTCGGCCGAGCACGAAGCCCGACGATGCGGGACCGGACAAAGCGGCTGGCCGTTCCGACTCCGGTCAGCCGTGACCCGCGGCGCCGGTCACCCGCCATCCCGCCCGCTCGAGGGCCCGGTTCGCCCGGGCGAGGTCGGCGTCGCGCACCAGGACGAGATCGGTCTCGTACGTCGAGAGGACCAGCACCGGGATCCCCTCGTCGGCGAGGGGGACGGTAAGCGACGCCGCGATCCCGACGAGCGAGAAGTCGAGCGGCCCGCGCGCCTTCAGGCATCGCCACCCGCGCTCGCACTCGACACCGGCGGGGACGGCCGCCTCGGCGGCGATGACCGAGAGCTCGTCCGCGGTGCGGGTGACCGACACGAGCTCGGCGCCGTCGGCCCACGCCGGCACGGGATCGCCGGGGTCGAGGCGGCAGGCCGCATAGGTGCCAGCGAGGATCTGCAGCTCCCGTGACGGCTCGACCACCTCGTCCTCCCACCTCGTCCGCGCCCACCGTCCCCGACCAGTGTGGCGCAGGCGCTCGGTAACCTCGTTCGATGATCCGTCCCGCGACCCCCGACGACGCCGGTGTGCTGGCCGAGCTGATCCACGAGCTCGCCGAGTACGAGCGCGAACCGCACCAGATCGAGGTCGACCCCTCGATGCTCACCGAGGCGCTGTTCGGCGAGCATCCGGCCGTGTTCGCCCACGTCGCCGAGGCCGACGGCGAGGTCGTCGGCATGGCGCTCTTCTTCCGTTCCTTCTCGACCTGGACTGGTCGCCACGGCATCTATCTCGAGGACCTGTTCGTCCGGCCACAGCACCGCGGGCGAGGTCTCGGCAGAGCGCTCGTCGCCTCGCTCGCCGGCCTCGCCGTCGAGCACGGCTACCCGCGGCTGGAGTGGGCCGTGCTCGACTGGAACGAGCGGGCGATCGGCTTCTACCGCTCGCTCGGCGCGGCGCCGATGGACGAGTGGACGGTGTTCCGCCTCACCGGGGCGGAGCTCGCGGCGGTCGCCGGGCGCGAGGCCCCCGGAGCCGTCGCACCGGCGCCGGCCGAGCAGCCCATCGGCGGCGGAGGTGGGCAGGAGCGATGACCCAGGAGCTTTGGACCGCCGTCGACCGCTACTTTTCAGGGCTGCTCGTCGAGAGCGACCCAGCGCTCGACGCCGCGCTGGCGGCGAGCGATGCCGCGGGTCTACCACGCATCAACGTCTCGCCGGCCGAGGGAAAGCTGCTGCACCTGTTGGCGCGCCTGCAGGGCGCGCGCTCGGTGCTGGAGATCGGGACGCTTGGCGGCTACAGCACGATCTGGCTGGCACGCGCCCTTCCGAGCGACGGCCACCTCGTCACCTTGGAGGTCGACGGGCGCCATGCCGAGGTCGCCCGGGCAAACATCGCTCGGGCGGGCTTGGCCCACCTCGTCGAGCTGCGTCTCGGTCGCGCGCTCGACAACTTGCACCGGCTGGCGGAGGAGGGAGGCGGCCCGTTCGACTTCGTGTTCGTCGACGCCGACAAGCCGAACAACCCCGAGTACTTGGCGTGGGCGCTCCGGCTCACGCGCTCCGGCAGCGTCCTCGTGTTCGACAACGTCGTGCGGGGCGGGGCGGTCGTCGCAGACGGACGCGGCGGTCCGACCGTGCAGGGAACGCGCCGGCTGGTCGAGCTGCTCGCCGCCGAGCCCCGGGTGAGTGCGACCGCGATCCAGACCGTTGGCGAGAAGGGCCACGACGGCTTCGCCCTCGCGCTCGTCCTCGCCGGAGCGAGCGACGGGGAGCGCTGAGGCGGCGATCAGCTGGCGTGCCCCGCCGTAGCGCCGAGGTGGGCGCCCAAGTGCCGCCGGCTACCAGGCGTAGTCCTCCGGCGCGGGCAGGTGGCCCGGGAAGATCTCGTCAAGGCGCGCCAGGCTCGCCTCGTCGAGCTGCACCTCGAGGGCGCGCATCGCCCCGTCGAGCTGCTCCATGGTGCGCGGCCCGATGATCGGCCCGGTCAGGCCCGGCCTGGTGAGCATCCACGCCAGGGCGACGGTCGCCGGCTCCTCGCCGAGCTCCTCGCAGAGCGCCTCGAAGCGCTCGATGCGGTCGCGGCCCGCCTCCAGGCCGGCCTTGGCGTGGTCGCGGTGCCGGCGCGAGCCCTCGCGCTCTTTGCGGATGACCCCCGAGAGCAGGCCGGCGTGGAGCGGCGAGTAAGCGATGACGCCGATGCCGTAGGCCTGGGCGGCGGGGAGCACCTCGAGCTCCAGGTCACGCAGGAACAAGTTGTAGCGGGACTGCTCGCACACGAGGCCGAGCATCCCGAGGCGCCGCGCCGCCTCTTGGGCCTGGACGAGGTGCCAGCCGGCGAAGTTCGACGAGCCGACGTAGATGATCTTGCCCTGATGCCGGAGGACGTCCATCGCCTCCCAGACCTCGTCCCAGGGCGCTTCACGGTCGACGTGGTGCAGCTGGTAGAGGTCGATGTGGTCGGTCTGCAGCCTCCGCAGCGACTCGTCGCAGGCGCGGCGGATGTGCAGCGCCGAGATACGGCCCTCGTTGGGCCAGGTGCCCATGGGGTTGTAGAGCTTGGTCGCGAGCACCGTCTTCTCGCGGCGGCCGCCACCTTGGGCGATCCACCGACCGATGATCTGCTCGGTGACGCCCTCGCCGAGGACCCAGCCGTAAACGTTCGCGGTGTCGAAGAAGTTGATGCCGTGCTCGTGCGCGCGATCCATGATCGCGAAAGAGTCCTCCTCCGCGGTCTCCGGCCCGAAGTTCATGGTCCCGAGGACGAGCCGGCTGACCTGGAGCCCGGTCCTACCGAGGTGCGCGTACTCCATCGTGTCTCCTCTCCGCGAGGCCATCCCCGCCTGGACGGGCGCAGCGGCCCAGCCCGAGACTAGCAAGATCAGATAGCATTTAAGATCTGATGCCCGAGGCGCGCGAGCAGGCCCACGTCAGCCCTGGGCGGCATCAGGCCACGCTGGTCAGCCCGGTGCGCTTCCGGGCGACGCTCGCCGTCCTCTTCCTCGCCGTCTCGGCCTACGGCCTCCTGCAGGGGCTCGTCGTACCCGTGCTGCCGGTGATCCAGCGGCACATGCACACCTCGCAGACCGGGGCCGCCTGGGTGTTCACGGCCTTCCTGGTCTGCTCGTCGGTGGCCACACCGATCCTCGGCCGGCTCGGCGACATGTTCGGCAAGGCGCGGATGATGCTCGTCGCCCTCGGGTTCGTCGCCGTGGGCTCGATCCTTGCGGCCCTTGCCACGAACATCGTTGTCCTCGTGATCGCACGGGTGATCCAGGGAGCGAGCGGCGCCGTCGTGCCGCTGTCGTTCTCCATCGTGCGGGACGAGGCGCCGCCACGCAAGGTCATCGGCGCGATCGGCATGCTCTCGGCGCTCCTGGCGGCATCCGGCGGCGTGGGTGTCGCGCTCGGCGGGCTGATCGTCGTGCACCTCGGCTACCCGTGGCTCTTCTGGATCCCGCTCGCCATGACAGTCGTCGCCGGCGTGGCGATGCGCCTGGTCGTGCCCATGTCGCCGACCAGCACGCCGGGTCGCATCAGCTGGCCGGGCGCGCTGTCGCTCACCGCCTGGCTCGTCGCGCTCCTGCTCGGGGTGAGCCAGGGGCCCGAGTGGGGCTGGACGTCGCCGGCGGTGATCGCCCTGCTGGCGGGCGCGGTCGTGGCGGTCGCCGCGTGGGTGCGCCTGGAGCTGCGCGCCGCAGAGCCCCTCGTCGACATGCGGATGATGCGCATCCCCGAGGTGTGGACGACCAACCTCGTCATCGCCACGGTCAGCGTCGGCGCCTACGCCACGTTCGTGCTCATCCCGCCCTTCGTCCACACGCCGCGGGTCGACGGCTACGGCTTCGGCGCGGGGGTCGTGGTGGCGGGGCTCTACCTGCTACCGCAGTCGGGAATGCTGTTCGTCGCCGGGTTGATGACCGGCCGGGTCACCCGCGTGGTCGGTCTCCGGCGCACGGTGATCGCCGGCTCCGTGCTCAGCCTGGGCGGCCTCGTCGTCCTCGCGTTCTTCCACGCGAGCCCGTGGGAGATCATCGTCGAGGGCGCGCTCATCGGCTTCGGATTCGGCTTCGCCATGTCGGCCGCGAGCAGCATCGTCGTCGAGGCCGTCCCGCGCAGCCAGACGGGCATCGCGACCGGCATGAACGCCAATATCCGGACCATCGGAGGGTCGATCGGCGCGCAGGTCGCCGCGACCATCGTGACGGCAGGCGTCGCCCTCGGTCGCGTCCCGGCGGGAGCGCACTACACGCGGGCGTTCATCTTCCTCGCAGCATCGGCGGGCATCGCGATGTTCGTGTCGGTGCTGATCCCGGCGGCGCGCCGCGCCGTGCCGCCGGCCGCCGCCGGGGGTGCCGATCTCCCAGGGCTACCCGCTCGCCGAAGAGGCCTGAGCCCGCAACGTCGCGCCCGCGCTCGGATCCAACGTGTCTAGCGCCTGTCCTCGCTGAAGCCGTCGGCGCCGACGGTCACC